>OJMI01000235.1_pt1 | contig 79962 bp, 73 predicted proteins | sample 1597131 | NCBI WGS metagenome assembly OJMI01 (sample SAMEA2452116, study PRJEB22498) | human gut metagenome | reverse complement strand
GCCGCGGCCGAACGTGGCGTCAATGAAAATACCGTTGTGCGCGCGGCTGACTTCGTCGGCCGCTTCGGTAAGGAGTACGGTACGGTGAAGCGCTTGAGAATCGGTCATTTCGATCATGTTTGCCTACCCTCAAGCGTTAAAACTGAAAGTCGCCGGCGGCAGCTTCAAAACCGGCTGCCGCAGCCTCTTCTTCGAGCTTGGCAAGACGCTTGGCGTCCCAGAGCTCGAAGTGTTCGCCCATGCCGACAAGGGCCACTTCTTTTTCGAGACCTGCGAGAGTACGCAGGTCGGCAGGAATCAGTACGCGGCCTGCCTTGTCAACCGTGAGATCAACGGCGCTGCCGAGCACGATGCGCTGCAAAAAGCGTGCGCTGTAGGGAAGCGCGGCAATGGCTTCACGCTTCTTTTCCCAGCGGTTGCGGGGATAAATCAACAGGCACCCGTCGGGGTGGCGCGTGACGGTCACTTCAAGCGCGCACGACAACGCAAGAGCCTCGCGGTGACGACTTGGCATCGTCATGCGACCCTTGGCATCGAGCGACAATAATGAAGTCCCCTGAAACACGGCACAAACCTGTACAAAAACGCACGAAAATCGTGCGTGACGAAGCCGCTTCGGGCAAAACTTCAAGAGAATCAAGGACTTGAAGAACCCCGCGACCGATAGCGAGAAAAATCCCCACTTTTTCCCACTCTTTTACACCAACACTCTACCACAACGGCGCCGTTTTCGAGGTTTCTTCGTCGCTCAAAATCTCGTCAAAGCCTTGTTTTCGCTTTTGTTTTTTTACCTTTGAAAGTCCGCGCACCTCAGAAAAGATCGGCCGCGCGCACGTTTTTCAAATACCGCCGAACGGACGGGGTCTCCGGGTAAATGACGTTCACTTCCTCCCAAAAGGCTTTGGAGTGATCAAAATGCCGCAGATGAACGAGCTCGTGCACGATGATGTAGTCAAAAACAGCGGGCGGCAGACAGATCAAGCGCCAGGAGAGTCGAACCGATCCGTTTCGAGAGCAGCTTCCCCAAAGCGTCTTGGCATTGCTTGCCGACACCTTCTTGGGCTGCAGGCCGGTTTTGTTCACCCAGTAGGAAACGCGCTCGGCCATGCGCTCCGCAAAGCGCGCCTTGAGCCACTTCTGCACAATGGCTGAAACGTCCTCGCGTCTTGCAGTTGCTGCAAGCTTGACGCAAAGCTCCTTGGCATCTTCAGAAATTCGCGTGCGGTCAATGTTGGGATCACATCGCAAGGTGAGCACGTTTCCTTCATAGGCAACGCGCCCTCCGTCGCAAAGCAGTGCGCTCAAGGGGTTTGCCTTGCGACGGTTTTCGAGCATGATTTTTTGCAGATGCATCCAAGAAGCGACTTTCTCGAGATTGGCTTCGATAAAGCGAGTAAGTTCACTCTGGCCTACGCGCGTCGGACAAGAAACGCGCACGCGGCCCTCACGCACCGATACGCGCAGGTACTTGAAGCGCCCGCGCACCACATTGTCCCAACAGCTGCGGCGCGCAAGTTCCAGCAATTCTGCGCGGCGCTCAAGTCGGTCGGACGGCTGCATTTCGATTACTTGCCGGATTCGGACTCAAAGCGCTCAATTTCGGCTTCAATCCAGTTGCGCACTTCTTCGTTGAGTTCGTGCGCGGTCTTGCCTTCGGTTGAGATGACGGGACCGACGCTCACGGTAATCAGTCCCGGATGTTTGGCCACGCTGTTCCGCGGCCAGCAGCGGCCGGAATTGAGCGCAATGGGAACCACGGATGCGCCCACGGAAATGGCAAAGCGCGCCCCGCCCGTTTTGTAGACTGTGTTTTTGTCGCCCGGCTTGGTGCGCGTGCCCTCAGGAAAAAGAAGCACCCACCAGCCGCGTTTGACGAAAGCGCGACCGCGCTCCAAAAAAAGCTGATAGGCACTGCGCCCTTCCTTGCGGTCAATGGCGATCATGCGCATGCTCTTTAAGGCCCAGCCGAAGAACGGAATCATGTGCAGGCTCTTTTTGTACACAAAGCCCGCCGGATTGCCGAGGATCAACGGTAAAAAGAGCGTTTCCCAGGCCGACTGGTGTTTGCTCAGAACCACCACGGGCACTTCGGACGACTTGGGAAGGTTTTCCAAACCGATGACACGGTATTGAACGCCGCAGATCGCACGCAGCGAATTGACCATCAGGCGGCACCACACCAAGGCCACTTTGTTGTAGCGGAATTCTGCGCTCGCAAAGGGCCACAGCAGCAACACGGTCGTGGCCGCCGGAATCAGCGTGATGGAAAACCAAAGATAAAAAATCCAGCCGCGAAGCGTATGCATAGCGTTTATTTCCGTTTTTCTTCGTTTTTTGCTTCAAATGACTGTTGACGTTACCGGGCGCCTTGATGACAAAACCGGCAGCACCTTCCGCAAAGAAGGCTCTCTGCCGGTTTTGTTCGCTCTAGGACTCAGAGCCTCGTCAGATGGCCAGACGCGAGAGTTCGGCCACTCGGTTCATGAGCGAATAGAGGCGCTTTAGGAGTGCCAAGCGGTTGAGACGCAGCTTTTCGTCTTCGCTGTTGACCATCACGTCGGCAAAGAAGGCGTCGACGGGGTCCTTCAACGGCGTGAGCGTTGCGAGCATGCCTTCGTATTCGCCCTTCTCGTAGAAGAGCTTGGCGATGGGTTCATGATCGCCCAAAACATCGTGCAGACGCTTTTCAGCCTCTTCAACCAACAGTTCCTTATCCACCTCACCGGTTTGGACATCGGCCGACTTCTTGAGGATGTTGGCGATGCGCTTGTTGGCGGCGGCAAGACTTGCGGATTCCGGAAGCTGCATGAACTTGTGCACGGCGGCAAGCTTCTTGGGCGTCTGAGCCAGATCGGTGTCGTGCTTGGCAAGCACCGCATCGACTTCCTGAGCCGTGTAGCCGGCTTCGCGCATCATCACGCGCAAGCGATCAAAGAAGAAGTGCGTCAGAGCTTCGGAAGCGTCAGTCACGCCCTCGACTTTCGTTTCGACCGCAAAGGCGATCGCCACAAGTTCGTCGAGCTTCACCGTGAGATTCTTTTCGATCAGCATGCGCAGCACGCCCAGAGCGTGACGGCGCAGCGCGAACGGATCCTTGTCGCCGGTGGGCATCTGACCGATGCCGAACATACCGGCCAAGGTTTCAAGCTTGTCGGCAATGGCAAGTGCCGTGGCCACGGGACCATCAGGGAGCACGTCGCCCGCAAAGCGCGGCAGGTAGTGCTGAGAAACAGCCTGTGCCACTTCCTCGGCTTCACCGTCGTGACGGGCATAGTATTCACCCATGATGCCCTGCAGTTCGGGGAATTCGCCCACCATTAGAGTGCGAAGGTCAGCCTTGGCAAGTTCTGCGGCGCGTTCGGCCTTGACGGGATCGGCACCGATCTTTTCGGCCACGGCGTGCGCAATGGCCTTGACACGCAGCATGCGTTCGCCCTGGCTGCCGAGCTTGTTGTGGTACACGACGTGAGACAGACCGGGAACGCGGCTTTCGAGCGTCGTCTGGCAGTCCTGCTTATAGAAGAATTCGGCATCAGCCAAACGAGCGCGCACCACGCGAGCGTTGCCGGCGACGATTTCCTTGCCGCCGTCGGTCGCATGAATGTGCGAAACCAGGCAGAAGCGGTTCATGAGCTTGCCCTGAGCGTCACGCATCGGGAAGTACTTCTGATTGGTCTGCATCGTCAGAATCAAGCATTCTTCCGGAACAGCCAGAAACTTTTCTTCGAATTCGGAAACGTAGATCACGGGCCATTCGGTAAGCGAATTGGCCTCGTCAATCAGATCTTCGGGCGCAATGAGCGTGCCGCCGGCTTTTTCTGCGGCTTCGTGCAGCAGTTTGACGAGCATTTCGCGGCGTGCGGCATAGTCGGCCATCACGTGGCCCTTTTCGCGCATCGTCTCTTCGTAGGCGTCGGCCGAAGCGATGTCGATTTCGCCCACGCTTTCAAAGCGATGGCCCATCGTGGTACGGCCGGCCTTAAGACCGAACATTTCGACATCCACGACGTCCTCGCCATAGAGCGCCACCAGATGCTTGACGGGGCGCACGAACTGCACCGTCGTCACACCGTCGGCGAGCTGATAGTTCATCACCTTCGGGATCGGCAAAGCCTTGACGGCGTCTTCAAGGGCCTTCTGCAGGGCGTCCTTGACGGCCACACCGGCACGAATGCCCGTGTACACCAGCTGTTCGTTTTTGCCGTCGTTGACGCGCTTGAGTTCAGAGACGTCCGCCGTGATGCCCAACGCCGCCATCTTCTTTGTCAGAGCGGCCGTGGGCTTGCCTTCGGCGTCCAGCCCCACGCGCACCGGCACGAGGCGCTGTTCGAATTCCTTGTCCGGGCTCTTTTCGAGCACTTCGGTAATCAAAACGCCCATGCGGCGGGGTGCGCCGTAGGCCTTGATCGCGCTTGCTTCAGTGAGCATCGACTGCGCGGCAAGCGACTTGTGTACGCCGGCGGCGAAGGCTTCGGACAACTTTTTGAGAGCCTTCGGCGGGAGCTCTTCGGTCTGCAGTTCAACAAATAAGCTCTTCATTTTTTATCTTCTCTCGCGACAAACTGGTAAATGACTTATGCCTTGAGCATCGGGAAGCCCAAGCGTTCGCGCGAGTCGTAGTAGCTCTGCGCCACAGCGCGACTGAAGTTACGAATACGGGCAATGTAGGCGGCGCGTTCGGTCACCGAAATGGCGCCGCGTGCGTCCAGCAGGTTAAACGTGTGACCGGCCTTGAGAACCATTTCGTAGGCCGGAAGCGCCAGCTCAAGCTCCATCAGGCGCTTGGCTTCGCTCTCGAAGTAGTCGAACTGCTTAAAGAGCTTTTCAGGATCGCTCGCTTCGAAGTTGTACTTACTCTGTTCCACTTCGTTCTGGTGGAACACGTCGCCGTAGGTGAGCGTGTGTTCCTGACCGAGACCGTCCTTCCACTTGGTGTAAACCAAGTCAAAGACGTTGTCACAGTTTTGCAGGTACATCGTGAGGCGTTCCAGACCGTAGGTGATTTCACCCGTGATCGGCTTGCATTCCAGACCGCCCACCTGCTGGAAGTACGTGAACTGCGTGACTTCCATGCCGTTCATCCAGATTTCCCAGCCCAGGCCCCAGGCGCCGAGCGTCGGGTTTTCCCAGTTGTCTTCCACGAAACGGATATCGTTGACGGAAGTGTCGATACCCAACGCGCGAAGGCTGCCCAAATACAGGTCAACGATGTTAACAGGTGAGGGCTTGAGCACAACCTGATACTGATGGTGCTGATGCAGACGGTTGGGGTTTTCGCCGTAGCGGGCGTCCTTCGGGCGACGGGACGGCTGCACGTAGGCAGCACGCCACGGTTCGGGACCAAGGGCACGTAGGAACGTAGCCGTGTGCGAGGTGCCTGCCCCGACTTCGATGTCAATCGGCTGCAACAGGGCGCAACCTTGTTTGTTCCAATACTCCTGCAGACGCAGGATCACTTCCTGAAAGGTAATCATGGTTCTAAAAAGTTGAAGCGCCCGGTCTCGACATGAGAGCGCGAAGACGCGTCTGGACAAAAGAATTAGGTAATTTTAGTCGATTGGGGGAAAGGATGCTGAGCAACCATCCATCGCGGAGTCCTGGTAGAAACCTGGTTTCAAGGCAATCAGATTAGCTTTGCGTTACTACATCGAAAGTGTTTGACAACCATTGATGTTGCCAGTCTTCCTTGCAATCAGCCCTTCCCTCAATCCCTGAACTGTTAGTGAGCACGGGCTCTGTCCGAATAAGGATCAGGGAACCCCAGCGTCTTCATAATCTCTCGTTCTCGGGCTTCCATGGCTTCGGCTTCTTCATCCGTCTCGTGATCCCAGCCTTGTGCGTGCAAGGCTGAATGCACCAAAAGGTGGGCGAGGTGAGAACGGAATGATTTGTTCTGTTCCTTTGCTTCGCGTTCCAACACAGGTGTGCAAATCACAATGTCCGCTTCAGCCGTCGGCTCGTGTTGATAGTCGAAGGTCAGAACATTCGTTGCGTAGTCTTTGCCACGATAGGTTTTGTTGAGTTCAAGCCCCTCTTCCTGTCCTACGAAGCGCACACAGAACTGGGCCGAGACAGAAAGCGCCGTTTGAACCCACTGCGTCATGTCAGCTCTTGTAGGAAGGCGTTTTGACGTATCGTCCGTTCGCTCAAATTCGATCTCAAGCGTTATTTTCTTCTTTGCCATGTTTCTCTTCCTTCGCGAGACGAGCTGCTTCTCGACGTTCCTGAACGGCAGCTTCCGCCGCTTTTTCGGCCTTCTCGTATGCTCTCACAATCGCGCCAACCAACGGATGACGAACGACGTCTTCCGTTGTGAAGCGCACGATGGAAATGCCTCGCACGTCTTCAAGCACATTGCAAGCGTGTGCGAGACCGCTTTTGACTCCTTTAGGCAAGTCCACCTGTGTCGCATCCCCCGTGATAACAGCACGCGTTCCAAAGCCGATACGCGTCAGGAACATTTTCATCTGCTCGGGCGTTGTGTTTTGCGCTTCATCCAGAATCACAAACGCGTTGTTGAGCGTACGCCCGCGCATGAAGGCTAGCGGCGCAATCTCAATGATCTGTTTTTCAATCAAACGTTGAGTCTTTTCAAACCCGAAGAGGTCAAATAGTGCGTCGTAAAGCGGGCGCAGGTACGGATCCACTTTCTGCACGAGATCGCCGGGTAAGAAACCAAGGCGCTCTCCTGCTTCGATAGCAGGACGCGTGAGGATGATGCGCTCGACCGCGTCACGCTCGTAGGCGTCTACTGCAGCTGCGACAGCCAGATACGTTTTCCCTGTACCAGCAGGCCCGACGCCGAAAACCACATCGGTCTGCATGATGGATCGCAAGTACCTTTTCTGGTTGGGAGTGCGCGGCTGGAGACCGGCTCGACGGGTTTTGAGCATGAATGCTTCATCGTTGTCAATGCTCGAACCTGTCTGTTCACTAAGCACTGCCATTTGCACATCATTGACAGAAATCTCTTCGCCCGCATGCACACGAGCTGCGCAGGCCTGCAAAACGGCAAAAGCCTTTGGCGCCTCCGCTCCAGCAATGCGGAAGTTATTTCCTCGGCGAGAGATCTTGGCATCGAACGCCGTTTCTATCTGTCGAAGATTTTCATCAAGAGGGCCGACAAGCATGGCGAGCTCGCCTGCTGTCGCCTCAAAGACATAGACAAAATCCTTCAAATCCTTTTTCATGTTTTTTTCTGGTTTTATGCCAATTCACCGCCCAACGTGTGAGGATAGACCTCGGTGATACGGATATTTGCCATCTGCCCGATGAGCGATTCGTCACCCTTGAAGTTCACCACACGGTTGTTATCCGTACGGGCCGACAAGAGTCCTTCACCTTTCTTGGCCTTGCCGAACACCAGGCAACGTTCAACTCGGCCGATCATGGATTGCGAGATTTCAGTCGCCTTCGCATCAATCACGGACTGGAGATGTTGCAGACGCTTGAGCTTAACGTCTTGCGGTGTGTCATCTTTATAAGATGCAGCAGGCGTACCAGGACGTGCGGAATAGACAAATGAGAAGCTTGCGTCAAAGCCGACTTCACTAATCAATCGCATCGTCTCGTTAAAGTCTTCCTCCGTTTCACCCGGGAAGCCCACGATGAAGTCCGTTGCGATACTGATGTCCGGTCGTACGGCACGCAATTTTGCTATTCGTCCAAGGTACCACTCGTGCGTGTACCCTCGCTTCATGGCACTCAGAATTCGGTCGGAACCGCTTTGCACAGGCAAATGCACATGGTTAGCCAGCTTAGGCAACCTTCCGTAAGCTTCGATCAAGCGATCCGAGAATTCCTTGGGATGACTTGTGGTGTAACGAATGCGCTCAATACCGGGAATTTCGCTCACGTACTCCAGAAGCGCTGCGAAATCCACGGGATTACCGTCCGCACCGCGACCACAATATGCGTTGACGTTTTGCCCCAGTAGTGTGATTTCCTTGACGCCTTGACTAGCCAAATGAGCGCATTCCACTAACACGTCCATCAAAGGACGGCTGATTTCTTCGCCGCGAGTATAGGGCACCACGCAGTAAGAGCAATACTTGCTGCAGCCTTCCATCACAGAGACAAAGGCTGTTGCTCCGTTTGCTGTCGGAGCCGGCAAGCAATCGAATTTTTCGATTTCAGGGAATTCGATATCTACTTGGGGTTTGCCCGTGCATTCTCGTTCAGCAAGAAGCTCAGGCAAGCGATGCAACGTCTGGGGACCAAAGACCACGTCAACCCAAGGCGAACGTGAAAGGATACGCTTGCCTTCTTGGCTGGCAACACAACCACCCACGGCAATACGCATGGACGGTTTTTCTTTTTTGAGTTCTCTCAGTCTGCCCAGATCCGAGAAGGTCTTTTCCTGAGCTTTTTCTCGGATCGAACAGGTAACGACAACTAACAGATCTGCGTCTTCAGGCTGAGCGGTACGCTCATATCCATGTTCTCGCATCAGATCAATGATGCGAGCGGAGTCATAGTCGTTCATTTGGCAGCCAAAGCTGCGGAGATAGATTTTTTTTGCGTTCACGGTTTATGTCCGGTGGCTAAAAGATTATTGGATATTGAGTTAACACTCAACAATATTTACCGCCAAGCCTCCACGGCTTGTTTCACGGTATTTTGATTGCATGTCTTTGCCGGTTTCAAACATGGTCTGCATGACTGCATCGAGACTTACAAAATGACTACCGTCCCCAGCAAGAGCTAAACGAGCGGCATTAACAGCCTTGACTGCTGCTACGGCATTGCGTTCGATACAGGGAATTTGCACTTGGCCTGCTACGGGATCACACGTAAGACCCAGACAATGTTCCATGCCAATTTCTGCGGCATTTTCCACTTGTCTCGGATTAGCACCCAATACTGCGGCTAACGCTCCGGCAGCCATTGAGCAGGCAACACCTACTTCACCTTGGCAACCCACTTCGGCACCTGAAATAGAGGCGTTGCTCTTGTAAAGAAGGCCAATGGCGCCTGCAGTGAGCAAAAACTCACGAATGCCTTCAGGATTAGCTCCGGGGATAAACGTGCGGTAATAGCGAAGCACTGCTGGAATCACACCTGCAGCACCGTTGGTGGGACTCGTTACCACGCGTCCTCCGCAAGCGTTTTCTTCTCCGACAGCAAAAGCCCAAGCGTTGATCCAATCCAGAACACTCAAGGGATCGGAAGCTGAGTTGACGTTTTTCAACCGTTGTGCCAGATGCTTGGCACGACGCTTGACGGCAAATGGTCCGGGCATCGGGCCTTCTGTTTCCAAGCCTCGGTTGATGCAATCGTTCATCGCATCCCAAACGGCATCAAGCTCCTTGTCAATTTCTTCGTCGGTATGATGCACGCGTTCGTTAGCACGTGCAATCTGAGCAAACGACAGATTGTTTTTGATAGCCAGTTCAAGAAGTTCCGTACCGTTGCCATATACGTAAGGTAACGGCAGAGCTTTGCTCTTGGTAACTGCTACAGGTTCATTGGGTACATCCGGCTCGCGTTCGCTTCCGGCCACAATAAAACCGCCGCCCACGGAATAGTAACGGCGACACAGCAGGCAATTGCCTTGTTGGTCCAGTGCCGCCAAATCCATCGCGTTAGTATGAAATGCGCAAACCTTGTCAGCCGAGAAAATCATGTCTCGGTCAGGATCAAAAGCAATGCTCTTGATTCCTGCGAGATTAAGCACATGATCTTCTTCGGCCTGTCGTGGAATCTCTACGGATTCTTTGCCGGTGACAGTTGCCGGAGCTTTGCCTGCCCACCCGAGGATCACGGCCTTATCAGTAGCGTGACCTCGGCCTGTGGCCCCTAGGCTTCCCATCAACTCGCAAACCACGCGCTGTGTTTGTGTCAAAAGTTCCTTTTTCTGCAGCTCCTGCACAAACAGCAGCGCAGCCCGCATCGGCCCGACGGTGTGGCTCGAGCTTGGACCGACACCAAGCTTGAACATTTCAAAAACGCTGGCAGCCATATTGTTCATCTCGATTAGATCTGCTTGTCCACAACCAATGCTGCTTCACAATGCGTGCGAGGGTCAGTCTTGACATCCACGGGCACACGATCACCAATCTTCACTTCCTGAGGCAAACGCACCAATGCCACCGTAAAGGGCCCTTCGGGAACGCGAGCAATTGACGTGCATGGATATTGCGTACCGTTGAGTACAACGTAGGGAACTTCAACAAGCAACGCCGGATCGAATGCCACATCAAAGGCCACCAGCTGCATACGGTCGTAATTGCCGGCCTTAAAACGAGCTTCCGTCAGGGCTCGACCTATAAAGATACGATCCGGATCGTCGAAATTCAGAGCACCTTCAAGACCGGTTTCAAGCGGGCTGGAGCTTTCGTCAAGTTCGAGCCCGGCAGCCGGTTCACGAGCAAAGATACGCAACGCATCCCATCCTGTCTGCTCGCCTTTCTTTGCTCCGGCCCTGATAAGGTTGTCACTCAACGCCTTGATGTTGACCTCGGGGCCAACCGCCAAACACATCCATCCCATATCGATGAAGCGAATGCCAAGACTTTCGACCATCTGTCCAGGCTGAAGAGAAATACCGTCAATCGGAAGCTTGCCGACAAAGTAGAAACCTGCAAGCGATTCAACGCCAACATCAGCTTCAAAGGCAACGCTCACCTGACGAATCCATGCTTGCAAAGCATCAGTCTCGTCACCGGCAAGAATGATCTCATAGGTGTCGGTTGCTCGGCGCGCAACCCAGGGCGTGCCCAGCACACCACCGGTTGCATTCATTGCCACCGAACGCTCTATGCCGCCCACAGCAAGCTTTGTGACATCACTCGTCAAAAGTCGAGCCAAAAACTTTTCTGCCCCCTGCACCTTGAGAATCGTCACAGGGGTTTCATTGAAAATCACCAGATCCAAAGCCATTTTTCTATTTTTCGTTAAGTGGTAGTTTTAGCAATCAGTCTTCGCGCACACAGTCGAGCATGTACTTAATCGTGCCGTCCGGCTGCTTGACCTTTACGAGACCGTGGACATCGCTTTCAAAACCCGGGAATCGACGGGTAAAGTCGCGCGCGAAGCGCAGATATTCGACAATCTTGGAATTGACGCGTTCACCAGGCACCAACAGCGGAATTCCCGGCGGATAGGGAGTTAACAGCACAGCAGAGATACGCCCTTCCAAAGAGTCAATTGGCAAACGATCAATTTCGCCGTGTGCGAACTTGGCGTAAGCATCGGTCGGACGCATTGCCGGAATCATTTCAGAGGTGTACATCTGCGTGGTCAAACGAGCCACGTCGTAATCGCGATAGACCTCATGCACACTCTGGCAGAGATCACGCAGGCCCATGCCTTCATAATGCGGGAATTCAGAGAGGAAACGCGGCATCACGCGGTAGAGCGGCGAGTTAGCGTCGTATGCGTCCTTGAACTGCTGCAGTTCCGTCACCATCGTGTTCCAACGGCCCTTCGTGATACCGATTGTGAACATGATGAAGAACGAATAAAGTCCAGTCTTTTCAACAATGATGCCGTGCTCAGCCAGGTACTTCGTCACAACGGCCGCAGGAATACCCGTTTCGGAGAAGTCGCCTTCCACTGACAAGCCAGGCGTCACAATCGTTCCCTTAATGGGATCGAGCATATTGAAGCCTTCTGCCACAGGTCCGAACCCATGCCAGCTTTCGTTGGCGTGCAACATCCAGTCTTTCTGGGTGCCGAAACCCTCGCTCGGCAACTTTTCCGGTCCCCAAACGGTGAACCACCAGTCGTCGTAGTTTTTGCCGACTTCTCGCATCGCTCGACGGAAATACACGGCTTCGGCAATGGACTCTTCAACAAGAGCCTTTCCTGCACGTCCCTCCATCATGGCTGCTGCCACGTCGCAGCTCGCAATAATCGCGTACTGCGGCGACGTTGATGTGTGCATCATGAACGCTTCGTTAAAGCTCGAGCGATCCAGCTTTTCCGTTTCAGAATCCTGAATACAAATTTGACTTGCCTGGGAAATACCAGCCAAAAGTTTGTGCGTCGAGTGGGTCGCAAAAACCATGCTCTTCTTGTTGCGCGGCTTGTTGCGATCAATGGCGTGCATGTCGCTGTAGAAAGGCGAAAATGCCGCATGCGGCAACCAGGCCTCGTCAAAATGAAGGATGTCCACCTTGCCGTCGAGCTTTTCCTTGATCACTTCATCGTTATAGACAATGCCGTCGTACGTCGACTGCGTGATCGTCATAATGCGCGGCTTGGCATTCTTATTCTTGATCAGCGGATTCTTGGCGATTTTCTCTTGGATCGTTTCCCAATCGAATTCGGAACGCGGAATCGGTCCGATGATGCCGTAATGGTTGCGCGTGGGCATCAGGAACACAGGGATAGCTCCCGTCAGGGTGATCGCGTGCAAAATCGACTTGTGGCAGTTACGATCCACAATCACGATGTCGCCCGGCGCTACCGTGTAGTTCCAAACAATCTTGTTGGACGTGGAAGTACCGTTGGTCACAAAGAAAAGGTTGTCGCACCCGAAAATGCGAGCGGCATTTTGTTCGGATTTTGCAACAGGCCCGGTATGGTCAAGTAGCTGACCAAGTTCTTCGACGGCGTTGCAAACGTCGGCACGAAGCATGTTCTCACCGAAGAACTGGTGGAACATCTGACCCACAGGACTCTTTAGAAAAGCCACGCCACCCGAATGCCCAGGGCAATGCCAAGAATAGGAACTGTCAGCCGCATAGTGCGTCAACGCTCGGAAGAAAGGCGGCGGCAGACTTTCAAGATATTGACGAGCTTCACGAACGATGTAACGCGCCACAAACTCAGGCGTGTCTTCGAACATATGAATAAAGCCGTGCAGTTCACGCAACACATCGTTTGGGATCGAAGGCGCAGTCTTCGTTTCACCGTACAAGAAAATCGGAACGTCCGGATTCGAGCTTCTAACTTGATGCACGAAAGCTCGCAATTCTGCAATGGCTTCGTTTTCTTCACCGGTGTCGGAAAAATCGTCGTCGTCAAGACTTACGATAAAGGCCGAAGTGCGGCTTGCCTGACGCGCCAGACTCGAGAGATCGGAAAACGTCGTAACGGCGCTAACCTCTTGTCCTTGCGCTTCAATAGCTTGTGCAAGGTCTCGAATGCCAAGACCGGAGACGTTTTCCGAATGGTAATCCTCGTCAATGATGACGATAGGGAAGTGATATTTCATTTTCAAAGTCAAAAGTACAAATTATGAAATCACAAGACTCTTCGGCCATACAAATGTCAAATACAAAATATATGACCATATAAACTTGAGAAACAAAATAAAATCATGCCCAATCAAGAAAAATGTTATTAACATTTTCTGATTCTAATCGCCTCTTTAATTGATTGATGCGTTCGTCCCCATCTTCAAAAAATCGCTCATGCGTCTCACACACCATATAGTCGAAACTATCATTCAATCCAGCATCGAGAATTCCATTCAACACATCAAACTCCGCTCCCTCAATGTCGAGCTTGATCAGATAAGGTCGCTTTGCTTCTATTTTAAGCTGTTCGAGGTAACCTATAAAATCTATAGCTTTAACTTTAAATTCAAGATTTTCCTGTCCACGTCTAACATTTTCAATATTCCCCCCTTGACTCAAGCTAATAAACGATCCCGACTTAGACATTGAAAAAGGAAGTTCCTCATTTCTGATTGAAATTGCCATCTGCTTAAGTAGAAGTGGCACATATGAAGACTCTCCCGTTCTTTCATCAATATGATATTTCTTTACTAAATGTTTACAGAGGATAGGGTTTGGCTCAAAAGAAACAACTTTTGCTCCCAGACCCAACATTAAGTCACTAAACAGCCCTAAATTGGCACCCCCATCAATGACTAACCCATCTTCAGGGATGGCACAAAGCATATGTTCATAAATTTCTGGACAGTGAAGCATACGCATTCGAAAAGAGGCCATCCCCAACCCATTAGGATCCTGGATAGCCAAGGACAAATTTTGTAACTCAATTTCTAGTTTTCTTATCTCAGAAAAAATGCGTCTATTCCAACTTTTTTCAAGTCTACGGTAATTCCATTCGCGAATTCTATTTAGAAACATTATCATTACCTCTCCTAGCACAGGGCTGACATACAAGCCACGCCCTCTTTGCATTGTTCTTGTTGGTCGTATATTACGCGAAAACACGATTGCTTCAGTCGTGTCAACAACAAGCCCCATTTACCCATAGGACAACGCATCCCTCTACTCACAAGGTGATCTCTTATGCTCAACTCTGTTGCTTTAACTCCTTCGTTTGTGGGAAGACTATTCATAGTCACAGCCCCCTCCGGAGCTGGCAAAAGTTCACTGGTTAAGGCTCTTCTCGAGCGCGATTCTGCAATTGAACTGTCGATTTCTCACACTACGCGAGCTCCACGTCCAGGCGAAGTTAACGGTCGCGAGTATCACTTCATTTCCGTCAATGAGTTCGAAGAGCGCAATGCACGCGGCGAATTCCTTGAGTCCGCCCTTGTACACGGCAATTACTACGGTACGAGCCGTGTTTGGATTGAGCAACGCATGGCTGCGGGCAAGGACGTTTTGCTGGAAATTGACTGGCAGGGAGCTCGACAGGTACGTTCACAATTTGAAGGTACTGTGGGCATCTTCATTCTGCCGCCATCCATTGATGCACTTGAAGCGCGCCTGCATAAGCGTGGCACCGACAGTGAGGCAACCATCACGCGCCGTCTTATGGGGGCAGGAGCGGAAATCGCACACGCTCCCGAATTTGAGTTCGTTATAATTAACGATAGCTTTGAGGTTGCTTTGTCGCAACTGATCTCCGTAGTGACAGCTTCGCGTCTGAACTTCCAAAATCAGGCCGCGCGCCATCGTGAACAGTTCATCTCGCTCGGCGTCCCTGTCTGATCTCTACCCTGCTGCAACGATTTCCTACTTTTGTAAAAGAAAAATGGCACGCATTACTGTTGAAGATTGCATGAAAAAGATTCCGAACCGTTTTGAAATGGTTCTCTGCGCCGCATACCGCGCTCGTCAGCTCAACGACGGTCACGCACCGCGCGTTGATGCCAAGGACAAGAACACCGTGATCGCTCTGCGCGAAATTGCGCAGGGCAGTGTGTCGCGCGAAATGCTTGAACGCGTTTCTTAATTTCTTGCTTCACTCGGGCAACGGACAACCGTTGCGTTGCCCGCAAGCGAAACCAAGCGCTGCCTATCCTATAAGACTATTTGGGCAGCGCTTTTTTATTTTTAATCATTTTTCGGAAAAGGTCCTATGCTGTTTACCGCCCCTCAAACAGCCCCGGCAACGACTCTGCCCGGCATCATTCGACCTCAACATCCTCATGTCGGCCAGTCCAACGAAGACGACTACGATGCTGCTTATCTGGACGCTCGTGCCGATGACATCGTCGGTCAGGAAGCTGACCTCCCTCTCTTTTCTCCTGTCGAGAAAGTCACCAAAGTCGTCACCTCTTCCGAACTGCTCGCCCGTTGCAGTCAGTTTCTTTCTAAAGCAGACGTAGAACGCATTCGTCAAGCATTCATGTACGCCGACGATGCGCATCTGGGGCAATTCCGCAAATCGGGCGAACCATACATCACGCATCCTCTGGCTGTGGCAAATATTCTGGCTGAGTGGCGTCTTGACTCCACCACCATTTGCGCCGGTCTCATGCACGACGTGCTTGAAGATACGCCTGTCGCCAAAATTGAAATGGTTGAGCGCTTCGGCGTAGAAGTGGCAGAACTCGTTGATGGCGTGAGCAAACTCGACAAATTGCGGTTTTCATCCAACGAAATCGCACAGGCTGAAAGTTTCCGCAAGATGTTGCTCGCCATGAGCCGCGACGTACGCGTGATCTTTGTGAAACTCGCCGACCGTCTGCACAACCTTCGCACTCTCGGCGTGATGCGCCCAGATAAGCGTCGCCGCATCGCCAAGGAAACGTTGGAAATCTATGTGCCGATTGCTCACCGTCTGGGACTCAATACCGTTTTCCGAGAACTTCAAGAGCTTTCCTTCTTCAATCACTACCCACGTCGTTACGAAATTCTTCGGGAAAACGTGATTCTTACCCGAGGAAACCGCAAAGCAGTCTTGGAACGCATTCTGCGTGAAACACGTTCGGCACTGCCCAAATGCGGCATCGTGGCTCAAGTCCAGGGAAGAGATAAGACCATCTACGGTATCTACAACCGTATGCGTGATACGCATGCTTCCTTCTCTGATGTTCTAGATATCTACGGTTTTCGTGTGATCGTTCGCACTCGCGAAGAGTGTTACCTCACGCTGGGTGCCCTACACCAGCTCTATAAGCCTGTTCACAACCGCTTCAAAGACTTCATTGCAATCCCGAAGGCTAACGGCTATCGAAGTCTTCACACCACCGTCATCGGTCCCTACGGCACTCCCGTCGAGTACCAGATTCGTACGGAAGAAATGCACCGCATTGACGAGATGGGCATTCTTTCTCACTGGATCTACAACGACAGCATGGATACCAGCGGAATCCAGAACATGGTGAAATCCTGGCTGCAAAGTCTGATGGAAATTCAGCGCACCAGTGCTGACAGCAGTGAGTTCCTTGAAAACATCAAGATTGACCTCTTCCCGGATCGCGTCTATGTCTTCACTCCGAGAAGCAAGATCGTGAGCTTGCCGCAAGGCTCTTGCCCTGTTGATTTTGCCTATCAGATTCACACCGATGTCGGCAACAAGGCCATCGGCTGCCGCATTAATGGGGAGCAGCAACCATTGTCCACGCCGCTGAAGAACGGCGACATGGTCGAGATCATCACAGCGCCTGACGCTGAACCTGATCCTCAATGGATCAGCTTTGTGCGCAGCGGTAAAGCTCGTGCAGAAGTCCGCCAGTATCTGCGCACGCGCAATCCTGAAGAATCGGAAGCTTTGGGGTGTAAAGTGCTCGCCAAGGCAGCCCAAGAAGCACAGCTCAACCTTCAGGCTATTCCCGAGCCCATTTGGCGTGAAGTGCTCCGCGATGCATCCATCGGAACGCGCGAACAACTCTATATTGATATTGGTCTGGGGCACATGCCGGCAGCCGGCATCATCGGTCAAATCAAGACGCTACTACAGGTAAAGAAACCGGAACATCCCGCAAGTGAAACCACGGTCACCATTCGCGGCACCGAAGGTATGGCTGTTCAGTTAGCGACCTGTTGCCATCCCGTGCCCGGCGACAATATTTGGGGATTCATGCGCAAAGGACACGGGCTTTCCGTACATCGCGCTGACTGCGAACACGTTGCGCGCGGACAGCAAAATGCTCCGCAACGTTGGATGCCGCTGGCATGGCAAGCAGAAAGTGCTGAAGAAGCTCGCTTCTTTGTACCGCTGGATCTGGAAATTACCGACGATCGTGCCACTCTGGCCTCAGTCGCCACAGAGCTCAGCTCTGCAGGCTCGGCTATCGTGGGAGTCAACGTCGAGCCCAACAAGGAAGGTAAAGAGTCTTTGAATTTGATGATTCAGGTTCGAAGTCGACTGCATTTGATGCACATCATGCGAGCGCTCAAACGTATCCCGACCGTATTGAGCGTAGCAAGACGCTTGGATGGCGACAAGCGAATCTTCTTGCCAACAGAAGATCGATAGAGATGGCGAGGGCTCCTTCCGGAGCCCCTTTGTTTTATCAATTAAATTTTGCCACCGTGATTTTTCAGGTAGTAGTACCGTACGTACTTGGCCATTGTGTAGAAGTAGTGGTTCATGGAGAAAATGAAGCCAAGCTTCCCGTCCAAGAACCCTCGATTGATGAAGTAGACCTTGAAGAAGGCCCAGAGCGGTCTTAACACAACATCTCTGAAGAAGTAGCAATTCCTGCCTTCATCAAGATATTTGTCGGCAGCCAGTCTGCTGTAGAGATCTATTTTCCAGTAATACGCATCCCAGTTTCGGTATGTGAAATGAATAAGCCGCCCGGATAATCGATCTCTTGGGAACGGCGATTCAATACTTTCATGCACCTTTCCGATAGACGAAGCTCCCTCTCTCGGCAAAAATCTCAGAACCCAGTCGGGACGCAAGCATCCATGCGTAGCAGACCCTGATACAAAATGATTTTCTCTCTGGATCATGTATGCCCGCTTCTGCTTCGAATCCGACAGCGCTTGATGAATAGAATCCTGCAGTTCCGAACCGACTCTTTCATCAGCATCAATCAACAGAAGCCATGGTTGAGAAGCTTGTTGCATAGCAAAAGTCTTCTGAGCCCCCCAATCTCCAGCAAGAGATCGATGAAAGACTTTTGCGCCTAGCTCCTGAGCTATCTCGACCGTCTTATCAGTACTTCCGTCATCAACAACAATGAATTCTTGAGCAAAATCACAGCTTCGAAGACAATCCTTAATATTTAGCTCCTCGTTACGCGTCAAGAGCACAACGCTAATGGGAAGTTTTTCTTTTGTCATTTGAGGTTACTTCAAAGCCACCGATTTTTGCTATTTGTACTCCACTGCAACTATCTCCAGCACTTCTACCCGTGCGGGGTGATCAATCGTTGCCGGCGTCGGTAATTTGACACTATCGCCTTCCCTTTGCTTCAGAAAAACCCGGGCAATCGGACTCACCCAACTCACGTCACCATTTTCCGGATCAGCTTCATCAATGCCTACGATACGAATAGTGTGCTCGGTTCCTGTCGTCAGGTTCTCATAGGTAATCGTCGCACCAAAAAAAACCTGATCCGTAGGCGGACGTTTCGTAGGATCGACGACCTCTGCACTTTCAATTCGTTTATTCAGAAAACGTATGCGGCGGTCAATTTCGCGTAAACGTCTCTTGCCGTACTGGTAGTCTCCGTTTTCAGAACGATCTCCATTGCTTGCCGCCCAACTGACCACGTTTACAATGCTCGGTCGCTCAACGTTAACCAAATGCTCGCGCTCATCTAGCAGACGTCGATAGCAACTCGGAGTCATGTAGTTTTTTGTGTTCGCCGGGAGTCCGGGAAGCTTGACTTCTTCACCGTCTTCATCTTCCATCAACATTTCAGTTGTCATTCGTCCAACCAACCCCGCTCTATTGCCGATATTTACCGCGCATCTGTAAATAAGCCGGCACCCACTTTTTAAGTGGAGCCGCGTCAATCTCTTTCCAGTCTTTAAGGCTGTGCCCTTCCAGTGCTCCGCTCATTTTGATGAGTAACACCTCGTCACCCGCTACGATAGCGTCCTCGTTGTAACTGCCAACAAAAAAGACTTCTCTTCCCTTGGGATCAAAAAGATCCTTACCCACACTAAAGTCTTCAATGGGATTTTGAACAGCCAATACTCTTTTCAACAGAGTGGCTCCCACATCGTATGCTGTTGTGCGATGGGTAATTTGTTGTGCAGGCATTCCAGGCCATGCAATCACAAGCGGAATTTTGATCTGAGCATCGGAAAAGTTTCCATTGTGCCCCCAGTAGTTCAGCTTGGAGTCATTGAATTCTTCCCCATGATCGGAAGTCACAACCACAACCGTGTTATCTAACCGGCCGTTTTTCTCGAGAATCCGTAGCACTCGCCCAATCAATACATCCTGCCAATAGGCGGCATTCTTATAGCGGTTGAAATATTCTCTTGGATCAAAGTCAGGAGAAAGTTTTAGCCGATCGACCTCTTTCCAATAATCGTCGTAGGGAACGTCTAGTCCTTTAGGAAAATCCAGAGCATGAACGCTGTCTAAAAACATAAAGCTCATGAATTTCTGATTTGGATCTCGATGCTTCAGCCAGTCCTCAAAATCATCCACACTATCTTGATCTCGCTCTGCAACACTATTCCCTTTATCCGAACTCATACGTAGAGGTCTTACACTTGAGAAGACCGTTGCATAGAACTCCGGTCGCTGCAAAGTTGCAGTCGTAAAAGCAGATATTTCGTATCCCGCTTGTTGAAATCCGGACACGAGCGAAGATGGAACATTTGTCGACAATGCGCTCTGCCAATAGAATGGCGGCAAACCATAGAACAATCCAAACACTCCCGACCGAGTTGCATTACCGGCGGAATAGTGATCTCGAAAGACCATTGCCTGCTGTTGTAATTTGGTTAGGTTGGGCATCGTTCTTGCGTCAACAATATCGGCTCGCAAAGAGTCTATTGCCAAAATCAAGACATTGAAATTCGCCCCCTTTCCGAGGATCAGCTTATTGATCGGATAGTGGAAACTTCCAACTTTCTCCGACAGACTTAACTTTTCTTCTCCAACAGCCACAAGACCGAATTTAGAAAGTAACGTATTTGCTCGAACGGGGTAATAAAGCGGAATTCGTTCAGCCAATACCGTCACTGGTTTGACATTCTGGGAAACGCTGTATGCATTTACAGCATTTACAACTAGGTACCCCATCAGGATACCCACACAGGGCCATAAAACTGATGAAGTCACCTTCGTAGTCGCCCAGATCAATATCAAAGACACAATGGTTAAACAAACAACCAAAAATGCAATTTTCATCATCATGCCAGCCGAAAAGGCAAAAACCTCTCGGCCACCGACAAGAGCGAGATCAACCATCGCCCAATTGATATGAAAACGATACTGTTGGTAGACAAATGTGTCTGTAACAAGCGACACCAAAAGAATGGAGGTGAGCCCCAATGCCACCACTCGTCCCGCTCTAGAACTCCATCGTGACAATGGCAACACCAACACAAGTTGCAACAGAAAATGCCCAATAAAAAACACACCTGCTGCGGCACAGAAAACATACAGGTACTGCCACCATTGGGTTCCGGGCAATCCTGTTAGATAACGCAATGCGATAACAGCCCCGACAGCAGCAAACAAAACTGCCAGCCAGCCAATTTCGTTGACTTTTGAACGAAACGTCCACTTACTACTCATGATTAGATGCAAAATCAGAAAGATTGCGATGTCGGATGGGGTGCTTTTACCGTTTCACTTTTTGGTTGCGGTTTGATATATGCCGCCGTGCCCCAAAGTGGGATAGTAGAGAGACTGTGCTTGAAACTCCCAGACGTTTCTCGTGTCGAGTAGGAGAGATACATAAGAGTCTGGCTCTCTTCGTCAAAAATGCGACGAATTTTTAATGTCTTGAGAAACACACTCTTAGATTTTTCGAAAACTACCTCTCCCGTTTTTCCTTTCTTGATTCGAGCAATCATTTCCGGAGTAATTTCTCCGGTCTGACGGCAGCTCACAGCGCTGTCTGACGGATCAGACAACGAAAGATTTGCTTCAATGCTCGCAACGTGGCAGGTCACTCCTGGCACAAGCGGATCAACAAAACTATTCAGTTTTATGTCCTTGAGCGTAAAAATGCCCAACGACACATCAGCAACCTCATTGTCAGAACAAGAGGTCAGAGCTAACGCTCCCGAAATAACCAGCACCAATGCAAGGATTTTTTTCTTCACAACAAACTCTGTTTTCTAAAAAACAAATAACTGTGAGCAAAAATTTGCTCTTCAGCAGTTAGACCTATAGCTGATTCAGGTGGCTAGCGACATGGCGTCTTTGTCAGAAGCAAACTGAATGTTGTACAAGTGCTCGTAATAGCCCTTTCCTTGCAACAACTCCTCATGCTTGCCAACTTCACAAATTTGACCGTCCTTCATCACAACAATTTTGTCAGCACCAATAATTGTGGAAAGGCGGTGAGCAACAACAAATGTTGTGCGCCCTTGCATAAGCTCATCAAGCGACTTTTGGATGTATTTTTCGCTTTCCGTATCCAGAGCGCTTGTAGCCTCATCCAGAAGCAAAATCGGCGCATTTTTCAAAAGCGCTCTGGCGATTGAAATGCGCTGCTTTTGCCCCCCCGACAATCTACTGCCAGCTTCCCCTACCTGTGTATCCAACCCCTTTGGCAGGGTTTCAATAAAGGGCATCAAGTATGCTGCGCGAGCGGCTTCCTCAATCTGATCTCGGGTCGCATTCTCATTGCCATAGGCGATATTCGCCGCGATCGTGTCGTCGAATAAAATGACATCTTGACTCACCAACGAAATCTGGTTGCGTAAACTCTTTAGGGTCACGGAACTCTGCGCCACGCCATCAAAGTAAATTTCGCCTGCCGTAGGAGTCCAGAACCGCGGTATCAGATTGATCAGTGTTGTTTTTCCCGCTCCCGAGGCTCCCACAAGAGCAACTGTCTCACCAGCCTTCACATCAAGAGAAAAATCTTTAACAGAGGGCTTTTCCGCACCTGCGTATTGGTGTGTGACACCTTCAAAACGAACGTCACCACGAACTCCCTTAAGCTCGTCCTCTCCCGGATCTTTTTCTTCAAGCTCGTCGAGCATTTCAAAAATACTCTCTGCTGCAACTCGAACGCGCGAGGTCGCGCCATTCAATGAAGAAAGATGACGAATTGGCGTCAGCAACAAAAGCAAAGCTGAAAGAAACGTAATGAAGTCACCTAACGTGAGCATCCCATGTTGCGCTTGCAAAAGAGCAACAATTACAACGATACTAACGGCGCACATACTTACAAAATGAGTCATCGGAGTACCTGCACCTGACACCATTTGCATTCGTAGCGCAAGTTTTTTCATGAGCCCATTAGCCCCCATGAAGCGCTGTAGCTCATATTGATAAGCATCATAGATTTTGACCATCCGTTGGCCTGTGTAGCCCTCCTGCACTACACTAGTAAGGTTTGCCAGTGCTTTCTGAAACCCTCCTCCATAGCGTCGAATCTTCTTTCCAACCCAACGAATGATTAGCGCTAAAAATGGGGCCACTACAAACGAAACAAGAGAAAGCTGCCAGTTGTAGTAAAAAAGCACACAAAGCAAGGCTACGATCTGGAGTGAATCCCTGAAGATTGTGGCAATGAGTTCTGCGGCCGTGCCAAGAGCCGTTCCAGCCTGATTAATAAAAACAGACACCACTGTTCCAGAATTTCGCTTTTGGTAGGTACCTGCGGGCCATCGAAGTACCCTTGAAAAAAGTTGAGTACGGAACCGGTACAGGATATCTTGAGAAATTTTCTGCAAAAAATACGAACTGGTAAATGAAGAAACCCCGTAAGCAAATGAAATGATTAGTAGCGACCCTGGAGCCCACCAAACAGCAGTCGGATCCTTTTCGTAAAATCCTTTGTCTGTGAGTTGACCAACCAAAAGCGCAATCAGCGACGAGGATCCCGCGGTGACAACCATTGCACACATAGCAAAAGCAAGCCACTTTTTGTAGCTCAGCACATGAGAAAAAAGGCGACGCACCGCATCCTGTTGCTTGCTACCCAACAAATCTTTATTGTCGTTCTGAGTGCTTTGGTTCATCAAAAGGAATCCTTCGAATTGTTAAGATTTCGTTCATGAGATTCTACAATGTGCCTCTGCGAGGTTGGAACAGAGCTCAAGCTGTTGAAATAGGTGAGCACGCTACCTCATCGGGTCTATCACATGTTGTTTTACCTTTACTAGGTCTTTTTCTATGCCTACCGTTCTCTGCCGTCTCCCTAACCATGTTGGCGATTGCTGTATGTGCCTACCTGCCTTGCGCCTTCTTGCTGCTAGTGGTTTCACTCCCGCTCTTGTAGGTAAGCGCTGGGCTGAAGATCTCATGGCTGGTATGGGCTGGCGTTTCGATCCAATTGAGGGAAGAGTTGCAGAAGACCTCTCTCGCATCCGGTACCTAGCTCGTAATGCTAGTGCTTCGCAAGGTCTATTGTTCCCAAATTCCTTCGGTTCAGCGCTTCTCTTTAAATTAGGACGGCTCAATACTACGGGACTGAAAACAGATATGCGCTCCTTTATTCTGGACAATGGTATTCCTGAACCTGGAGCCATGCATGAGGTTGAACGCTTTTTCTATGTTGCCCACGAAGCCATCAAATTTTGGGGCGCTACACCAGCTTTTGACAAGGTACCCGAACGTCTCAGTCTTGTTTTGATGAAGAGACATGAGGCTGCAGCAAAAAACCTCATTGAGCAGTACAAAATCCCATCCAGATTCGCTCTCTTAGCTCCGATTGCTCGCGGCATGCATCATGGCAAAGCCAAACACTGGAAACACTTCAATGATCTTGTCAATCCATTAAGAGATAAAGGTATCGAACCAATCGTTTTCCCTTCATTGCGGGAAGAAGCGTTAGCTAAGGCAGCGTGTCCTGATGCAACTGTCCTGCCTCCCACAACTCTGGGAAACTTCGCCGCAATTGCAAAACGAGCCCAAGTGGTCATAGCCAACGATTCCGGGGTCAGCCACATTGCTGCGGCTGTCGGGGCAAAACAAATTACTCTAGTCGGAGTTACCGACACCGCACGAACCGGGCCCTGGAATCCAGATGCTATCGTTCTAGGCAAAAATGGGCAATGGCCCTCTACTCAAGAAGTCGTCTCAATTATTCATAAAAGCTTTAGCTAAATCTTAATATCGCATCCTTTCAAATTATTTCTTTAACATCATTGGCAAGTTGAATTTAATATGAAAATTGCAGTTTTTGGCACTGGATATGTCGGACTTTCCATTGCAGTGCTTTTATCTCAATACAATGAAGTAGTCGCTGTTGATATTATCGAAGAAAAGGTTTCAAAAGTTAATTCACGAAAAAGCCCCATCAAAGATAAGGAAATTGAAGAATTTTTCAAAACTCGAACATTAAATCTTACAGCAACTACCAATGCCAAATTAGCCTGCGAGCAAGCTGATTTGGTAATTATTTCAACCCCTACTGACTATGATTCTAAAACAAATTTTTTCAATACCTCATCTATAGAGGCAGTGTTACATACATTAGACCAGCATCATTGTTATGCTCCTGTCATCATCAAATCCACAGTCCCTGTTGGCTACACCGAATCCCTGCAACACGAAAATCAACAAAGAGAAATTATTTTTTCCCCAGAATTTTTACGTGAGGGAAAAGCACTATTCGATAATTTATATCCATCTAGGATTATTGTCGGAGGGACTTCGAAGACTGCACAAATATTTGCTCATTTACTCACAGAAGCTGCTAATAAAGAAAATATTCCCGTTGTATTTATGCCTCCAACAGAGGCAGAAGCCGTTAAACTTTTTTCCAATACCTATCTCGCAATGAGGGTAGCCTTCTTTAACGAACTAGATAGTTACGCAATTGAGAAGAACCTTGATACGAAATTGATTATTGACGGCGTATGTCTCGATCCAAGAATTGGGACTCACTACAGAAATCCATCTTTCGGATACGGCGGTTACTGTTTACCAAAAGACACTAAGCAACTACTAGCTAATTATTCTAATATTCCACAAACCCTAATCAAAGCAATTGTTGAATCAAACAGAACCAGAAAAGATTTCTTGGCTGAAAAAATTATTGAACTTAATCCCACCTGTGTGGGCGTGTATCGTTTAATTATGAAGTCTGGCTCTGACAATTATCGTTCTTCTTCTATTCAAGGAATAATGAAAAGAATAAAAGCTAAAGGAATCCCCGTCATCGTCTATGAGCCGACACTAACAAATACTACCTTTTTCGGGTCACCTGTGATTTCCGACCTATCTCAATTCAAGAAAAAATGCGACCTAATCATAACAAATCGGAGTTCACCTGAACTTTCAGATGTTTCAGAAAAAATTTTTACTAGAGATATTTTCAGCGACAATTAATGTTATAGGTAAGGATCCCTATTTGACCACCATAAAGTGGAATCAAAATATGACAAAATTGAAGGTTCAAGCATTTCATTATCCAATTCCAAAAAAGACTTTAGCCTTGCAAGAGGATCAACCCCTATAATAAAAATTCTGTCTGGAGAATAAAAAGGCTCTTTAAGCAAAATTAGTCTATTTGTAATAATTTTTCTATTTAACGCCAAGGCTTCTGGAATTCTATAGGAGAAACCTTCATTCTCAGATACACGAACAAGGTCAATAATAACTTCTGACTGTATTTCCCTTTCCAAATAATCTTCATAAGGAATCCAGTCAGAAGATCCTTTTGGCGTATATATATCAGTCCACATTCTGCTGTTAGGATAAATTTCCTGAATTTTCTTCTTAACTAAAAATAAATCTTTTTCTCTGCTCTTACTTTTAGCCCCCAGAAAAAAATATAGTGAAGTCCTAAACTTCAACTCTTTCTTAGACAGTTCTTTAACATTTACCCCGTTCGGACGATAAGCAATATTCAAAAGTTCCGCATCTTTCTTATAATATGATTCGGCTGCATCAATCTCACCACGCGCCAACATTTTAGAAATTTTCTTTTTTAATCTCCCATGATCCTCCACTCGGTTGTGCAATCTCAAAATAACTTTTCGGGAAGGATGCAGCATTTTATAAATTTTAATGAGAATACGATTTGGATAACAGGCAAAAATCGTCACCCCGCTTTCCCTCTCAAGCAGTTTTTTCTTGTGAAGACTTAGCACAAAATATATCCACAAAAGTCTATACGCCTTCGTTTCCCCCTTTATCAATTTTACAGTGAACGCTGGCATATGGAACTTTATAAGCTTAGCTGTAGCAGGCTCAATTAAAAAAAATATCTTATTTTCTTGCTGCCCCAAGAAGCAATCTTGAATATTTAAAATATTTAGCTCGGAGCTTACATTTAGCATTAAAACCTTAAGAAGAAATCTTTTTATTTTCTGCCCTACAGTCTTAATATAAGCAATGTCAGGTATGCTGATTACCCGAACCCTTCTCAACAAAATATCGGTCACTCTCAAATCATCAATTGAATTCACTCTTGTAATATTAGTAAAATACCTACTGCACAATTCTTCTTTTCTATCACGCACTCCAAAAGCGTATAATTTTTCATAACACCTGGGAGTAATTTTTCTCCCAGGGTTAAACAAGAACAATAATAACGATAAAAACCAAGAAACCATAGCAATCATTAAAAATCACAAATTTATTTCAGTATTTTATTGTACAACTCCAACATTTCCAAAGTGCTTCTTTCTATTGACATAGTCTCAACTGTCTGCCTCGCTCTCTTCCTCATCATATCCCAATTAGAAGCACCATCTATCCACTGCTCTATTGCCTGAATTACTTCCTTTTTATCAAAATAATCAAAAACAAAACCATTTTTCCCATTCTGTATTCTCTCAGCAGCCCCACATTGCAATGTAGTTAAGACAGGCAATCCTGAAGCAAAAGCTTCCATCGCACTATTAGGAAAGGGATCATACAAAGTCGGCAATAGAAAGCCATCAGCACAAGCTAAATATTCATCTGGTCGCGTCTTCCCAACAAATCTAATCCTTTCTTCCCCTAAGAGGGATTTGGCATAATTAATATATTGCTGTTGATTCTTGTCTGCACCAACAACAATCAAACAAATATCTCTCGAAACTGCACTAATAGCATCTATTGCCAACTTCAAGCCTTTTCTTTGGAACCCCGACCCCAAGAATACAAGTGTCGCTAAATTTCCCCTTATTCCAAGTTTATTTCTAACATACTTTCTAACTTCATCAGTTTTAGCAACAGAAAACCTTTTCAAATCAACGCCATTATATATTAATCGGCATTTATTCTTAGCCATAGGAAACCACTGCGATATTTCATTCATCACCATTTTTGAATTGCAAATAACATATTGCAACTCTTCAGAGCTAAACATTTCCTTTTCTGCTTTCAGCACATAAGAATGGTGAAAATTCAAACAAGAAGCCGGAAATCCTGCACGTTTGCGAAGATTAAGCCAACTCACATGCAATCCATCCCCAGCGCGATAGATCTGACAACCAGGAATTCTTTCGTGGCTCTGAACAATATCATAATGATGATCTTTAAGATAAGATTGCACCGCCTTCGAGAAACCAAAATCTCTCCACAAACTCCCAATATAAGCTGGATCTATCCGATTAAATTTAACCCCCTGGATTTCCTTCCAACTTCTAGCCAAAATCTCAACCTGTAGCTGAGACCTGTTTTTTAACTGCATGAGAGCATTTTGTACAAAACGCTCAGCACCACCAGATGGATTGTATTTTTGCCGAATAATTGCAACTTTAGCATTTTCAGACATCTCACTACACCTAACTGAGATTATGATACTTCTTAAACCAAGAGACGAATTTTTGCAGGCCTTCCTCTAGCGAAACCTGAGGTTTAAACTCTGTAACAGCACTCAACTTCGAAATATCTGCGTATGTAACAGGAACATCTCCCATCTGCATAGGAAGATATTCTTTATTCGCTCTTCTTCCACATTCTTTCTCTATGACTTCAATAAAATATCCCAATTCTTTTGGCTCGTTATTTCCGATGTTATAAACATTAAATAAATCCACACCAAGCTTTTTTGATTCAATAACCCCAACCACTCCAGAAACAATATCATCAATGTACGTAAAATCTCTCTTCATTTTTCCACAATTGAACACTTTTATTGTTTTATCTTCTAGTATTGCTTTTGTAAATAACCATGGAGCCATATCAGGACGCCCCCAAGGACCATATACAGTAAAAAATCTCAAGCCTGTCGTACGGATTTTATACAGTTCACTATACGCGGCAGCCATCAATTCATTAGCCTTCTTAGTTGCCGCATAATAGCTTACAGGTCTGTCAACATTATCTTCTTCAGAAAAAGGGACTTTTTTATTTTTACCGTATACAGAAGATGAACTAGCAAAAATTAGATGTTCAACCTTTGTTTTTCGACAGCATTCAAGAATATTTGCAAATCCTACTAAATTGCTTTTTGTGTAACTGTCTGGATTCAAAATCGAATATCTGACACCAGCCTGAGCTGCCAAATTAACTACTATCTCAGGTCTAAACTCTTCAAAAGAAATTTGCAATGAGCTTTTATCTGAGATATCAACTCTTTTAAAGAGGAATAAATCATTATCATCTAGACGATGCAATCTATCGAGTTTTAGTTGAACATCGTAATAATCATTTAAATTATCAAGCCCAAGGACTTGATAGCCTTTTTTTGTTAGTTCCAGACAAAGAGCAGCCCCAATGAAACCTGCGGCTCCTGTTACCAGAATTTTTTTCATTTACCCCCTCCATTTAGCTCTTAGAAATACTCTTCCGCTATTTAAATTAATATGCAAATTTTGCAGATTTCACAAAATCGCTATTTCTAATCAAGTTAATCAACTTATCTGTTGGCACATATCGATTACGCAACTCTAGCTCCGCCTTCACACCTTTACTACATATAGATACTTCGCAGGACACACCACCATTGTCTTCAGTTTGCCCTGTTCGTAATACTTCACGAATGGTACCTAGATCCTGGCCTTCGGCAATCTCAAGCATGAGCCTAGCGCCCTTTTGTACTCGCATCTCTTCAATTGTGATTACCCTATCACAGACGAAAGACATGCCTCCGCTGCGCTCATCCTTGCGACCTCTGCCGGTAAAAATGAGCATCTCATCTGGTTTGAGCAGGTTCTTGTAATTTTCGTATGCTTTTGCAAACACAAGGACGTCCATCGTCGTTTGTCCATCGCTGAGTGCCACAACGGCAAAGGTGCCTCGCTTGCCTGCAATGGTTCGCACGCTCTGCACAATGCCGGCGATAGGCTGTTGTTCGCGGCTATCTCTGACATCCTTAAACGGAATGGCAAAGTTACGCGCTTCCACTCGGTAGGAATCGAATATGTCGCCCGTCAGACAAAAACCGAAAGCATCTCGCTCAAGCGTATAGAGCGTCCGGTCATCCCAGCGCTCCGCCTTTTTCCAATTGACGATACGCTCGTCTTCGCCATTTTCATCGGCAAAGAGGCTCGCCTGCCCAATAGATGCAGCTACAGCCTGACCGGCCTGAATGGCATTTTCAACATTGCCGAAAAGCTTGCCACGGTCCTTATCCAATGAGTCGAAAGCTCCCGCCTTGATGAGTTGTTCCAGCACCTTTCGGTTCATGGAATGCACTCGAGCCGCTACATCGAAAATATCCAAGAACGGACCGTTCAACAGTCGTTCGTGTAGCAAATCTTCGACAATATTCTGTCCGACCCCCTTAATGGCACCCAAACCAAAGCGAACTGTCTTTTCATCAGGAACCGTAAAGAACCATTCGCTGATATTGATATCCGGCTGAAGAACGGTCACGCCCATTTCACGGGCGTCTTCCACCAGCTCTCGCATCTTCTCACCTTGGTTCATCACCAAGCACATATTGCCCGCAATAAAGCAAGCGGTGTGATGAACTTTCAGGTAGGCTGTCTGCCAAGCGACATAGGAGTACGCGGCAGCGTGCGATTTGTTAAAACCGTAGCCTGCGAATTTCTCCATCAAGTCGAAGATTTCGGTTGCTGTCTCTGCGGTGACGCCTCGTTCGGCCGCACCTTGAATGAAGACGGCACGCTGCCGCTTCATTTCTTCGACATTTTTCTTACCCATTGCACGACGCAAAAGGTCGGCGCCGCCCAGCGAATAGCCCCCGATAGCTCGTGCGACCAGCATCACCTGTTCCTGATAAACCATGATGCCGTATGTTTCGCGCAGAATCGGTTCCATACGGGGATCGAGGTACTCCACCTTCTCTCGACCAAACTTACGGTCAATGAAGTGAGGAATCTGATCCATCGGACCGGGACGATAAAGTGCGTTCAGGGCGACAAGATCTTCCAAACAGTCAGGCTTTGCTTGCCGCAACTGTTCACGCATGCCGTCCGATTCAAACTGGAACACTGCTCCAGTGTTTCCCTGTTGGAAGAGCTCCAGCGTTTTCTTGTCGTCGGTCGGGATTCGCGACAGGTCAAACTTGGTACCAGGATTGAGTCGATCAATGTACTCTGCAGCCTTTGTCAGAATCGTCAGTGTTGTCAAACCCAGGAAGTCAAACTTCACAAGGCCTACATTTTCGATGTCTTTTTTATCAAACTGACTGACCGTATTTTCGGGCTTGCCGTCGGCGTTATAGAGCGGGCAGAAATCCGTCAGTTTGCTCGGTGCAATCAAAACGCCACCCGCGTGCATACCCAAGTTGCGAGTCAAGCCCTCGAGTTTTTGAGCGTAGCTCATCAACTCGACATAATCCTCCCTCTCGGCCATTTCCTTAAACGCAGGTTCCATCTCGGCTGCTTTTGCGAGCGTCACATCAAGGCCCGGCTTTTGAGGGATCAATTTGGCCAGTTCGTCAACCTTTTTGTAGTTCATGTTGAGCACACGGCCGACGTCTCGAACCACAGCCTTTGCACCCATGGCACCAAACGTAACGATCTGGCTCACTGCATCCACACCATAGGTACGCTTCACGTACTCAATGGTGCGATCACGGTTGTGCTGACAGAAGTCAACGTCAAAGTCAGGCATCGAAACACGTTCCGGATTCAGAAAGCGTTCGAACAGCAATCCATAATGCAACGGATCCAAGTCCGTAATACCCAACGCATAGGCCACAAGAGAACCTGCACCGGACCCGCGGCCAGGCCCCACGGCTACACCGTTTCGTTTGGACCAGTTGATAAAGTCCTGCACGATAAGGAAGTAACCGGGAAACTTCATAGACGAGATTGTCTTGAGCTCGTAGTCCAAGCGTTCAATGTATTCTGGGCGCCGCGCATCTCGCTCCACCTTATCCGGATACAAAAACTCAAGTCGACGCTCCAGGCCCTCATGCGAGAGCTGCACCATGTATTCGTCGAGCGACACACCTTCCGGTGTCGGAAACAACGGCAGCTGAGGTTTTTGCAATACACCGTCCAAATTGCAGCGTTGGGCAATCACCACCGTGTTGTCGATTGCCTGGGGAATGTCCGCAAAGAGCGCCCGCATCTCCTCTTCGGTCTTCAGGTACTGCTCTTCCGTATAAAGCTTCGGACGATGGGGGTCCGCTAGCACGTATCCACCGGCAATGCAGCAGCGCACCTCATGAGCATTGAAATCTTCTCGATGCAGGAACTGCACCGGGTGTGTCGCCACCATGGGCAATCCCGTCTCAACAGCCAACTCGGCAATATGCGCCACTACCGCTTCATCGTTTTTTCGGCCGGCTCGTTGCACTTCTAGATAAAAACGCCCAGGAAAGGCCGCCCGCAACTGTTCAAGAGCCGCCTGAGCCTCGTCCTTTTTATCCTCGAGCAAATGCTGCTCAATCACCCCTTGAGGCCCCCCGGAAAGACAGATGAGTCCCTTGCAATTTTCAAGAGTCAACCACTCGAGTCTGACTTCACCGCGCCCCAGATACTGGTTCTCCATCCAGCCTCGGGATAGAAGCTCGCAAAGCGACAGATAACCCTCATGATTTTGGCAATAGACCGTTAGTCGATACGGATTGTCCCGTTTACCATGCACCGCATTCGTGATCCACAAATCACATCCAACGATGGGCTTGATGCCGTCAGCAATCGCATGCGAATAAAACCGCAAGGCTCCGAACAGATTCATCGAGTCGGTAATACCCAAAGCAACGCCTCCCTGCTCCATCACTTCTTCAAGGATGGGGTCGAGACGCACGATACCGTCTTGAATGGAATACTCGGAGTGAAAACGCAGATGAACGAAATTGGCAGACATGGCTTGTGCACGAGAACAGTCCGGCGCATTCCCGTATAGAAATGCGCCGGAGGACAGAACATGACTTAATGCTTGAGAGGCTTGAAGCGAATACGGTGCGGACGCGCCGCTTCTTCACCTAGGCGCTTTCTCTTGTCGGCTTCGTATTCGTTGTAGTTGCCATCAAAGAACACGACCTTACTGTCGCCTTCAAACGCCAGGATATGCGTGGCAATTCTGTCGAGGAACCAGCGGTCGTGTGAGGTTACCAGCGCGCAGCCGGCAAATTCCAACAATGCTTCTTCCAGAGCACGCAGTGTCTCAACGTCCAAGTCGTTCGAGGGTTCGTCGAGCAATAGCACGTTGCCGCCCTTGAGCAGAGTTGCTGCCAGATGCAAGCGGCCGCGCTCACCGCCAGAAAGCACGCCGACAGTCTTCTGCTGATCACCACCTTTAAAGTTAAAGCGACCGAGATAGGCACGCGAGCTCATCTCAAACTTGCCGACTTGCAGAATGTCGAGCCCGCCCGAAATCGCCTCAAATACAGTCTTATCGTTGGGCAATCCCTCACGAGTCTGATCCACGGCAGCAATCTTGACCGTGTCGCCAAGGACAATCGAACCGGAATCCGGTAGCTCCTTACCCGTGATCATCTTAAAGAGCGTTGACTTACCGGCACCGTTGGGGCCAATAACACCCACGATGGCGCCGGGCGGAATCGTAAAGGACAAGTCGTCGATCAACAGCCGATCGCCGAACCCCTTGCTGACATTGTGGAATTCAATAACCTTATTGCCGAGGCGATCTGCCACCGGAATAAAGATTTCATTGGTTTCGTTACGACTCTGGTATTCGTAGCTCGACAACTCTTCGAAACGATTCAGGCGAGCCTTGGCCTTTGCCTGACGCCCCTTGGGATTCTGACGCACCCATTCCAATTCATGTTTGATGGCCTTGGCGCGAGACTCCTGCTGACGCTTTTCCTGCTCCAGTCGCTTTTCCTTCTGGTCAAGCCAGGAAGAGTAGTTACCCTTCCAGGGAATTCCTTCACCGCGGTCAAGTTCAAGGATCCATTCGGCTGCGTTATCCAGGAAGTAGCGATCGTGTGTAACAGCAACAACTGTTCCCGGGAAACGGTGCAGGAACTGCTCCAACCATTCGACGCTTTCAGCGTCAAGATGGTTGGTCGGTTCATCCAACAACAGCATGTCCGGACGAGACAGCAACAGACGGCACAGAGCCACACGACGTTTTTCACCGCCGGACAGATGTCCGATTTTGGCTTCCCAAGGCGGCAGGCGAAGAGCATCCGCTGCAATTTCCATCTGCGTGGAAGCATCCGTACCAGCAGCAGCAATAATGGCTTCCAGACGAGCCTGTTCGGCTGCCAACGCATCAAAGTCAGCATCCGGTTCGGCATAAGCCGCGTACACAGCATCAAGCTTGGCCTGAGCCTGCATCACTTCGCCCATGCCTTCTTCTACGGCCTGACGAACCGTTGCTTCAGGATCGAGCTGCGGTTCCTGCGGCAAATAACCAATCTTGAGATCGTTCTGCCACGTAATTTCGCCATCGATGTCTTTATCGACACCGGCCATAATCTTCAACAGCGTCGATTTACCGGCACCATTGAGCCCCAGAACGCCAATTTTGGCCCCCGGGAAAAACGACAAAGAAATATCTTTGAGGATGAATCGCTTGGGCGGCACCACCTTGGCCACTCGATTCATGGTCATGACGTATTGAGCCATTTGTCCTGATCTTTGATTGAAAATGGAAAATAGAACGTAGAATTATGCCCGTGCCGTGCATAGCACACAAACAGAAATGTACGCTTTTCAAGCTACAATTTCGCCTTTTCGAGTCGCTTCCCGTCTCACCTTTCTTTTTTCTCTCGCATTCATGGTGTCTTTGCGCAATTTTTTGATTTGCTTCGTAACCGGCATTTGCTTTGCCGGCTCCGTGGCCTGTGCAGAAACACCTGCAGCTGCGGAAGCGCGACAAGCCGATGATTTACCTGCTACGGAAGCTGAAGTATCTCCTCCTGTTGACATCTGGGATCGTATCCGCCGCGGATACGCTATGCCGGAACTCAAGAACAGCCGCGTAAAAACATCGTTAAGAAGCTACGGTCGTAATCCGCGTCACATTGAGCGTGTTTTTGAGCGTGCCGGCAAATATCTCTATCACATCGTCGACGAGATTGAGCAAAGAGGATTGCCCACCGAGCTTGCGCTCTTGCCGTTCGTAGAAAGTGCATTCCAACCCGAAGCACTCTCTCACGCCAAAGCTTCCGGCCTCTGGCAATTCATGCCTCAGACCGGCAACATCTATTCGCTTCAGCAGAATTTCTGGAAGGACGAGCGCAGGGACGTGCTTCAGAGTACGCGTGCAGCATTGGACTACCTCGAAAAGCTCTATCAACAGTTCGGAGACTGGCAACTAGCACTTGCTGCCTACAACTGGGGCGAAGGCAGTGTTTCTCGTGCCATCCGCAGAGCTAAAGCGCGCGGTCGAAAAGCTGATTACGCCCATCTGCGCATGCCTCGCGAAACGGCCTACTACGTGCCAAGACTGGAAGCAATCCGTCAAATCGTTGCCGACCCAGAAAAGTACGGCATCAATCTGCCTGAAATTGAAAACGCTCCTTATTTTGTCCGAGTCACGAAGAGCCGTGACATTGACATGAAGACGGCCGCAGAGCTTGCTGAAATGGATCCCAACGAGTTTCGGATGCTTAATCCCGGCTTCAATCTGCCCGTGATCGTTGCCAGCCACAACTCCGTCATGTTGCTTCCGATGGAAAATCTGGAAGTCTTCATGGACAACCTCGCGAGTTGGGTCAACACAGGAAAGCCACTGTCAAGCTGGGTGCTCTATCACCTTAAAGAAGGCGAAACACTTGCAGACGTTGCGTTGAAATCTGGTATGACCGAAGAAGAGCTTCGGCGCGTCAACCGCATCCCGAAAGGCCGCAAAGTGCTCGCTGGTTCTGCTTTGCTTGTTGACGCCAACGGACAACTTGCGCCGGCAATCGCGCAGGAAGAACTCAACGCCGGACTCAAACTTTCGGCTCCGGAAGTGCGCCGCGTGGTCTACCGCGTGCGCCGGGGCGACTCCATCTACACCATCGCCAAGAAATACGGCATCACACAGCGCTCGATTCGTCGCACGAACAATTTGCGCAGCTCCCGACTGCGCATCGGGCAGCGCCTCGTGCTCGTAATTCCGCCGCGTGCAAATACGCAGCCGCCGCCAGGGAAGAACGTACACGTTGTCAGACGCGGAGAGACACTTTTTTCAATTGCAAAAAAGTACAGTACCAGTGTCTCTAAAATCCGTATCATCAACAATTTGAGAACAACTCGAATCTCAATCGGACAACGGTTGAAGATTCGCTAAAAACAAAAATCCTTACCGAGGAATAAATCATGGGATTTCTGCAAGGCAAGAAACTTTTGATCACGGGCGTGTTGTCGAACCGTTCGATCGCTTACGGCATTGCCCGAGCCTGCCACCGCGAAGGAGCCGAGCTCGCCTTTACCTACGTTGGCGAACGCTTCCACGACCGTATCGTTGAATTTGCCAAAGAATTCGGCAGCGACATCTGCCTTGAAATGGATGTCACCAAAGATGATCAGATCGCCAATGTGATGGGTGAACTGAAGGAACGTTGGGGCGGTCTGGACGGCTTTGTGCATTCCATCGGGTTTGCTCCGCGTGAATGCATTGCAGGCGACTACCTCGACGGCGTCGGCCGCGAATCCTTCCGCACAGCCATGGAAATTTCCGCGCTGTCCTACCCGGTCCTAGCCAAGGCAGCTTTGCCACTGATGGAAGGTCGTGCCGCTTCGATCCTGGCTCTCACGTACATCGGTAGTGAACGCACCGTTCCCAACTACAACACGATGGGCGTCTGTAAGGCTGCGCTGGAAGCCTCCACCCGATATCTGGCAGGAAGCCTCGGCCCCAAGGGTATTCGCGCCAACGCCATCAGCTCCGGTCCGATCAAGACGCTGGCAGCTTCCGGCATCCAGAACTTCTCGAAGATTCTGACCTACATGGAACACTCCGCTCCGTTGCGCCGTACGGTCACGATTGATGAAGTCGGCAATACCGCCGCCTTCCTTCTCTCGGATCTGGCAAGCGGCATCACGGGCAACGTGACCTATGTCGATGCGGGCTTCCACAGCGTGGGCGTGAGCCCGGTGTTGGTGGAAGAGTAACTATTCCTTAGAATTCTGCTTTGAAGCGGGGTGTTGCATGGGAACCTCATGCAACACCTTTTCTTATATCCGATCCATGTTCTAAATAAGTTCTCATCGGCCGAAAAAATGAAAGGTATCCTTTTAGCCGGTGGTAGCGGCAGTCGTCTCGCTCCACTCACAAACACAACCTCCAAACAGCTCCTCCCGGTGTATGACAAGCCCATGGTGTACTACCCATTAGCAACACTCATGGATCTCGGGATTAAGGATGTTCTAATCATTTCAACGCCTCGTGATCTTCCCAATATCGAAGCTTTGTTCGGCGACGGCAAACAATTCGGTCTCAACATCACTTATCGGGTTCAGTCCGCACCGAATGGAATTGCGGAGTGCTTCCTGCTCGCAGATGATTTCATTGATGAACCTATTTGCTTGATTCTCGGTGACAACATCTTCATTCTTCGTGAAGAGTTATTGCAATTGCGCCGGTTCGTTCAGGAACCTCTGGAAACTGCCGCAATTTTGCTCTGCCCGGTGCAAGATCCCGAACGGTTCGGTGTTGCCAATTGCGATGAGAACGGACGTGTAGTAAAGCTCGAAGAAAAACCACGTACTCCAACATCCAATCTGGCTTCAGTTGGCCTGTATTTTTATCCTGCTGACGTGCTGGACAAAGCCCGCCAATTAAAACCCTCAGCAAGAGGTGAGTTGGAAATCACCGACCTCAACAACATCTACCTTCAAGAAAATCGTCTCAACGCGCTTCGCATGACCGAGTCGTCCCTGTGGTTGGATGCGGGAACTCCAGATTCTCTCCTTCAAGCCTCGGTAGAAGTTGAACATGAAATCCGTGAGCACGGCAATCCTGTCGGCTATCTTGAAGTGTTGGCATTACGACGCGGGTTGATTAGCGAGACAAGTTTTGAGGCTCTTGTCACTTCACTGAAGCCTGGTACTCCTTATCGAGAAAAACTGCGTCAGTTAGCCTTTGGCCGAGATGCTTAACGGAGTTCTTTCATGGAAAAAAAAGAAACAGCAATCCCCGGCGTGTTCGTGCTGGCGCCCCGTGTGTTTGGAGATTCCCGCGGTTGGTTCTATGAATCATACAATGCCAAAGTGTTTTCGGAACTTGGCATTTGTGCGAATTTTGTCCAAGACAACGAATCTTTTTCTTGCTATGGCGTACTCAGGGGGCTTCACTTCCAAAAAGGCGAATTTGCTCAAGCAAAGCTTGTTCGTGTTTTAGCCGGTCGAGTGTTGGATGTAGCTGTTGACATCCGCGCAGGTTCCCCAACATTTGGCAAACACGTGACTGTTGAGCTTTCTGCTGAAAACAAGCGCCAGCTGTTTATCCCCCGTGGGTTTGCACACGGTTTCGCTGTTCTGTCAGACACCGCACACTTTGCGTACAAGTGCGACAACTTCTACGCTCCGCAAAGTGAAGGTTCTATCTTCGCTCTTGACGAGTCTCTTGGCATTGATTGGCAGCTTCCTCGAGAGGTTTGCCGATTCTCCGATAAAGACCTAGCCGCAGCCTCCTGGGAAACGTACTGCGGAGCCCCTGTTTTCCGATTTGAGGAGTAACCCATCATGCTGCTCATCACCGGAGCAAACGGACAATTAGGAAAAGCAGTTGTTGAACAGTGCCTGCGTCAAGGCATTCCGTTTTATCCTGTCACCAAATTCGAACTTGATATCACTTGTGCGTCAAGCGTAAACAGACTTGTTTCCGAACAAAAGTTCAACTGCATCATTAACTGCGCGGCTTATACGGCCGTTGATGCAGCAGAAACTGACGTTGCCAATGCCTACAGCGTCAATGCATTCGGTCCATGGGTGTTAGCCTCCACCGGAGTGCCGATTATTCATGTCTCTACGGATTACGTGTTTGACGGTACAGCGGTTTCCCCTTACGAAACGAATGACCTCACACGACCGTTATCCGTCTACGGCCTGAGTAAACGCGCCGGGGAAGTCTCTCTTTTGGAAGGGCAATTCAACGGGGCAATTATTCGCACCGCTTGGGTCTACTCCAAAGCCGCTGAGTCACGCAACTTCTTTAATACGATTTCGAAACTTGCTTCGGAGCGCGATTCCTTACGAGTGGTCAGCGATCAAACCGGTACTCCAACAAGGGTCGAAGATCTTGCTCTGGCCTTGCTCTCTCTCTACAAGCAAGGCACGCACAAACAACCGATGCATATTGTCCACTTTACCAATGCTGGACAATGCTCTTGGTATGACTTCGCTTGCGAAATTGTGAAAACAAAAGGCAGTTCCTGCTCTGTTATTCCCATCACCACTGCAGACTATCCGACAAAAGCCGTACGTCCTGCTTACAGCGTACTTTCCCTGAAGTCTCTTGAACCCTACGGAGTCAAGCCTCGTTTCTGGCTTGATGCTCTTAGCGATGAGTAACAAATTGATGTTTGAAAAATCTATCCTTGTAACCGGTGGTGCGGGCTTTATCGGCGCCAATTTTGTCAGCCATTTTGCCAAATCCTATCCCCACTACCGAATCATTGATCTGGACGCTCTCACCTATGCAGCCCACCCTGCTGTTTTCGAGTTGCAAGCTCAGATGGACAATGTCGTTCCCGTCCGGGGCAATATTTGCGATGCGGCTCTGATCCGACGGCTGTTACGTCAGTACGCCATTACCGGTGTCATCCACTTTGCCGCTGAAAGTCATGTTGACAACTCAATCGCAAATCCGTTGATTTTCGTGGAAACAAATGTCAACGGGACAGCTAACCTTCTGAATGAGTGCCTCAACTACTGGCAGGAAATCAACTGCATGGAGTCTGCTCGTTTCCACCACATTTCAACCGATGAGGTATACGGCAGTCTTGGTGCCGAAGGCTTCTTCACGGAAGAAACCCCTTACGCGCCTAACAGCCCTTATTCCGCCAGTAAAGCCTCTTCTGACTTGTTGGTTCGTGCCTACACCCACACATATGGGTTAAACACAACGATTTCCAACTGTTCCAACAATTACGGCCCCTGGCAACACAGCGAAAAATTCATTCCTACCATCATCCGCAAATGTTTAGCTCATGAGCCCATTCCCGTCTACGGCAAGGGACTCAACATTCGCGACTGGCTGTGGGTAGGGGATCACTGCCAAGCTATTGACCTGATCTTTCACAAAGGCAAAGTCGGTGAAAGCTATAACGTTGGGGGACACAACGAGAGAACCAACCTGCAAATTGTCGATACGGTCTGCAACGTTCTCAACGAACTGCGTCCCTGGAGCGGACATGACTATAACGAACTACTCAGCTTCGTGAATGATCGTCCCGGTCATGATTTCCGATACGCGATTGATCCCTCCAAGATCTCGAAAGAACTGGGTTGGACCTCGCAAACCACTTTTGAACAAGGAATCCGTCAGACTGTTCAGTGGTACCTGCAATAGTTGATAGTCCCTGAAAGAGAAAGCCGAGCTTGAGCAATGGCCACTCCAGCTCGGCTATTTCTTTGGCTTGAGAAACAAGCGGCTACTTACGACGCGCTTTTTCTTTCTTGCGGCAATCTTCGCAAATGCCGTAGAGCGACAGCGAGTGCCCTTCGAGGTCAAAACCAAGACGCACGGCGATCTGTTTCTGGCGTTTTTCGATTTCTTTATCAACAAACTCTTCTACGCGGCCGCAGCGCGTGCAGACAATGTGATCGTGATGAGCGCCGTCGTCCATTTCATAGCTGGCGCGGTCATTGCCGAAATAGTGACGAACGATGAGACCCGCCGCTTCAAACTGGGTAAGAACGCGATAGACAGTAGCGAGCCCCACCTCGATGTTTTCAGCAACTAACTGCTTGTAGATGTCTTCTGCAGTCAAGTGTCGCACAGCCCCTGCTTCCTGTGCTTTTTGGAAAAGCTCCAAAATTCGCATGCGCGGCGCGGTTGCTTTAAGCCCCACATTTTTGAGTTCCTGTTCGGGCTCAAGCATCTCATGTTCATTATTTACGCTCATTGGCTATCCTCAAGAGGCTCATTTCAATCCGATACTCGCTATCATAACGGGAAGTTTTCAATTTACGAATTTCGAGGCATTTTCTCGACTGCTTTTCACATGTCCTTGCGCACACTTCTTATCACCGCTCCTCTTGCCGTCGGTTTGATCGCGCTGTCCGGCTGCAACTTCAATAGCTACGTCTACCGTACCGATGTCCACCAAGGCAACCTGGTCACCAAAGAAATGATTGACCAGCTTCAAGTCGGCATGGCTCGTCAGCAAGTTCTCTTCCTGATGGGAGAACCGCTCATTGAAAGTCAGTTCCATCGCAATCGCTGGGACTACACCTACTACCTCAATCCGCGTTACGGTGACATTCAGATGCGTCGTGTCACGCTTTACTTCGATGAACAGGACATCCTCACCAAGATTGAAGCGGGTCCCGTTCCGACCGAAAAACAGGCGGACGAAATGATTCTCGGCCGCGAAACGGACTTCGCTCCGACGCCTCTCGTGCGTCCTGAAGATCAGTAAGGAGTCAAACCGTGAAAATTGCTGTTTCCGGCGCAACCGGCCGCATGGGCAAGCTCATTATTGAGGCCGTTCTTTGTAGTGATGACCTTGAACTCGTAGCTGCCATCACTGCCCCCGGAGTTCCCGAAATCGGCACGGATGCCGGTGCGGCAATTGGCAAAACGACCGGAATTTTGATTTCGGATGACGTTCAGGACCTTGCCAAAGCCGATGTTTTGATCGACTTCACACGTCCCCAGGCTACGCTTGCCTATCTGCCATTCTGCGTTGCTCACAATATCGGCGTCGTGATCGGCACGACCGGCTTTGACGCGCAAAGCAAGGAGAAAATTGTGGAAGCGGCCAGGTCTGTTCCTGTCGTATTCGCGCCCAACATGAGCGTCGGTGTCAATTCAGTTTTAAAGCTTTTGGAAATTGCGGGCGCCTTGCTCTCGCAATACGACTGTGAAATCGTTGAAATGCACCACAAACACAAGGTGGATGCGCCTTCCGGCACGGCTCTTGAAATGGGGCGACGTGTGGCACAGGGACGCGGCGTTGATTTCGATTCGGTTGCAGTTCTCAGTCGAGAAGGACATACCGGTGAACGTCCCGATGGAGCCATCGGCTTTGCAGCCCTGCGCGGCGGGGACGTTGTCGGTGACCATACCGTGATTTTTGCCGGCCCCGGTGAACGCATTGAGATCAGCCATAAATCGGGTTCGCGCGCAGGCTACGCACAAGGTGCCGTGACAGCAGCGCGCTTCCTGAAAGACAAACCCAACGGACTTTTTTCTATGTCCGATGTGCTCGGATTCAACTGAATTTGTTTTTCCGCGTAAAAAGCCACGCAGACAAACGCGTTGAGTGGCAAAATTCGCAGGCAAACTTTTCCTAGGTGCGCAATAAACACTGCGCATGCTCTAACGAGGTAACAAATGAACGACCAGCTTGACAAACTTGAATCTTCCGTCGCCCGCCTTGTGCAGGCCTACAACGAAATGAAGGCTGAAAATGCAGCCCTCAAGGCTCAGCTTGCAGACAAGACCGCCGCCGTCGAACTGCTCGAGGAAGAAGCTGCCGCCGTGCGCAGCCGCATCGATTCGCTGATCGTCTCTCTGACGGCCGACCAGCAGACGGAACAGCCTTCTGCTTAATCGGAACATTGTCAGGTAGAAAATCGGAGTCATAAAGCATGCCACGCATCAAACTCACCATCTTGGATCGCGAGTATCCTTTCGAGGTTTCCGAGGAAGACGTTGAGAATCTACGCAGCGCCGCCGAAATCCTCAATACGCGTGCATCTCAAGTACGCTCGGCCAATCGTTCGCTTACCCCTGAACGCGTTGCCGTGATGGCGTCGTTGCAGATTGCCTTTGACTCCATTACCGGCCGTCTCGGTCAGGTCCCTGTCGATGAAGCAACTGTTTCGCGTGTTGCCGCTCTTCGCATGAAGTGCGATGAAGCTCTGGATCCCGCTCTCGAAAGCTGAATTTTTCCTGCTTTTGTGTAAATGTTCCCCGAAAGGCCGCTGAAAATAAGCGGCCTTTCTTATAATTGTCCTACCCTGTGAAGTTTCACCAGCGGCTCCAATGTTCCTAACCTATGCATTCGTGCAAGGCCGTTTAACTCGAGAGCCGATAGTGCAGCGGGCACGCGTTGTCCGCTCCGTTTTCCGCTCCAGCCGCGGCCACCCTGACCTTTCGGTTCAGGTAACGTAGCCGGAAACCACAGGGTCTTCCTTTTCCCGCCTTCGGCAATTCCTGCCCCAACCTCGCTCTGCCCTCTTTGGCGCAGGTATCATGTACGCCGCATTTCGACAATTCTGCGGGAAGCGTATTCATGTCTTGGGAAATTGTTGCGGCTCTGCTTTGTTTAGGCGCCTGTACCGGTTTTTTGGCCGGCCTCCTCGGCATTGGCGGGGGCATGGTGCTCACGCCTTTCATGACCATGCTTTTGGTCTATGCCGACGTGCCTGATACAGCCATCGTTCATACAGCCATCGCGACATCTTTGGCTACCATCATGTTCACGTCGCTTTCTTCGGTCCGAGCGCATCACAAGCGCGGTGCAGTGCTTTGGAACGTTGTTGCAGCAGTGGCACCCGGTATCTTGGTAGGCGCACTACTCGGAGCCAAAATCTCCAGCCTTCTCCCAACCTTCTGGATTTCTCTCGTCTTCGTCTGTTTTGTCGGCTTTTCCGCTGTCAAGATGTTCATCAACTCCAAACCGGAACCCAAAAGAACTCTTCCGGGAATGGCAGGAATGTTTGGCGCCGGTACCGGCATCGGAGTGGTCTCAGCATTGGTCGGCGCCGGGGGCGGCTTCATTTCCGTTCCGTTCATGGTGTGGTGCAATGTCAAAATGCATAACGCCGTAGGAACCTCTGCCGCCTTGGGCTTTCCCATTGCAGCTGCCGGAACGCTCGGCTACATCATTACAGGCTGGGGTGAACCGGGGCTCCCGCAATTTCCCATGATGTTGGGCTACATCCATTTGCCAGCTTTATTGTCTGTGGCAGCAGCAAGCATTTTTACGGCGCCTTTCGGTGCCAAGGTCGCTCACAGCATCGACACAAAACCCTTAAAGCGCATCTTTGCCTGCATGCTTTTGGTTCTTGCCGGCTATATGCTGACGCGCGCCATCAGTTCCCTTTGATTTTTCAACTTCATCTCTTTTCTTCTGCTGTATGTCTGAATTCACTTTGCCTCCTGTTCGTGCCGTAGAACCTGAAACCATTGCGACACACCTCTTCCATGTGAAAGAGGTAGCGCCGCTCGTGCACTGCATAACCAATGATGTTGTGCAGGAGATCACGGCAAACGTGTTGCTTGCGATGGGCGCATCGCCCGCTATGGTCATCGCCTGTGAAGAAGCCGCACACTTTGCCGCGATTTCTTCTTCCGTGCTGATCAATGTCGGTACTCCCCGTCCGGATTCGTTGGAAGCCATGCATCTGGCTGCAAAAAGTGCCGTTCGACACAATGTTCCCTGGGTGCTGGATCCGGTTGCAGCCGGTGTTATTCCCTGGCGTGACAAAATGATCCAAGGCCTTTTGGCGCTTCACCCGACGGTGATCCGCGGTAACGCCTCAGAAATTTTGGCCCTTGCAGGAATGGGCAAAGGCGGTAAGGGGGTCGACAGTACCGACTCTAGTGATGCCGCTCTTGAAGCGTCCGTCAAACTTGCTCGTGAGTACAACACCATCGTCTGCGTCACCGGCAAAACCGACTACGCTACCGACGGCAAGGAAATTCTTTCGTGTACCGGCGGCTCCGTTAAGGCAACACTTGTGGTCGGAACCGGCTGTTCCCTGTCGGCCATGGTGGCAGCCTTCGTTGCTCAAACCGAACATCCTCTTGAAGCTGTCATTTCCGCCTGCGCGCTTGCCAAACGTGCCGCACAACAGGCTGCCGGCGTAGCCCGCGGGCCGGGTAGTTTTGCCGTGGCTTACATTGACGCTCTGAACCTTCTTCAAGCCAAGGACTTTTATTGATGCGACACCCCATCGATCTTTCCGTATATCTGGTACTGGACCCCGATTTGTGTGGCGGTGCTCAAGGCATGATCAACACCACGCGCGCGGCAGTACAGAATGGCGCCACCTGCGTTCAATTGCGCGCCCCGCATTGGAAAAAGAGAGCACTGGTTGAATGCGGCCGTGTGCTAAAGTCAGTTCTCGTCGACTTTCATGTTCCTCTGATCATCAACGATCATGCTGATGTGTGCCTTGCCGTTGATGCCGAAGGCTTGCATATCGGGCAGGACGATCTATCTCCCAGCGATGCTCGCGCCATCATCGGAAACGAAAAGCTACTAGGGCTCTCTGTGTCCAACGAACAGGAACTCTCTGCAGTCGATGTTCGTTTGGTTGATCATCTTGGAATCGGACCGATTTTCTCGACGAGCACGAAACCGGATGCAAGCGACGCCCTCGGCATTAACGGCTTTGCCGACCTCGCTTCACGGAAACCTTGTCCGGTTGTTGCCATCGGCAGTGTCAAAGTACCCATTGTCGGAGATTTGATTCGTGCCGGAGCCGATGGGGTTGCTGTTGTTTCAGCTGTATGCGGACAAAAGAATCCCGGTGCAGCAACAAAAGAACTGGTTGACGCCGTGCAAATGGCTCGAATCTAGAGCGCAACTAAGCACTCTCACCTAAAATAGGGGTTTGAACCAATATCAGAGGATTTCTCATTGCTATGGCAAAAAGCAAACGAACATCGGTTCGACTAACACTCCAACAGGCAAAACTGATTCTGCTTGCCAAGGCTGTTGAGGAATCCAATGACGCGCATATCAAGTGGACGTCGGCTGACGCCGAAGCCGCAAGCCTTCGAGCCGCCCATACGGTCGGCGAATCCGCCGATGCCGTGAAGCTTTTGACTGAACGCGCCAAGGTCGTGTTGCGTACGGCTTCTGAGCGCGGCGTTAATACGACCATCAGCACTAAGGCTCGCCTGCCCCAATTCTTCTCACCTCTCTTTGTTCTTATGGCCTTCGTGCTCGGCGCCTTGACGGATCGCATTGCAAGTCCTGAGCACATTGTCAATCTGCTCTCACCCCCCTACTGGGGAGTGATCCTCTGGAATCTTGTTGTCTACATCGCACTGTTTTGCTGCGCAATCGGCCTGGTCGGAACCGGAACCAATCGATTTGCGTTGCCGTTGCGAAACAGCCTCAATGCATTTGTTCAAAAGACGAGCTACGGCACATTGCGTCGTTCTGGTTTCAAGTCGCACTTCTACAGCGAATGGTCGTCGTTTGTTGCGCCGCTGATTCGCATGAACGTAGCCCGTACCTTGCATTTCGCTGCCCTTTTCTTTGCTTTGGGCATCATCGTGAGTCTTCTGGTACGTGGTTTTGGTACGTCCTACTGGGCTGGATGGGAGAGCACGTGGCTTGCGGAAAGCCCTGAAAGCGTGAAGGCCTTTATTGACTACACCTACGGACTCATCCCCGCTGTCGGCCCGTTGCCGCCGATGCCCGATCTCGCTCAGATCGTCGAAATGCGGGCAGACCGTCTCCCCTATCTCGAAGCTCCTGTTTCTGCAGCTCCCTGGCTCATTCGAATGATGATTCTGATGGGAGTTGTCGTCATCGTTCCTCGCCTGATCTTCGCATGCTTTGACACGTGGCGAATGGGACGTTTTAAAACACAAACCTCTCTTTCTATTGAGTCGCCCTACTACGAAAACATTCTTGTCCAATGCGCGCAGGACGCTGTGCTGGGAAGCTTACTGATTGTCACATCGTCCGTGAATCGCCCCTTGCGAGATCAAACAACCTCCGTCCTTCGCAAACATTGGGGAAGTGCAGAGGACTCCGTTGTCAAAACTATCGACTTTGACGATGAAGAAGCGAACGTTCCCGCCGTTCCTTCCGGTCCCCGAAAGCCAATCGTCCTTGTCTGGTTGGACGGCATTGAGACCCCAGAAGAAGAAGTGCATGGAGCAGTCATTGAGCGTTTGCGTCACGCTTATGAATCCGAGGGCTCCGCAGTCTTTGCCGCACTCCTTGACATGAAGGAATTTACTCAACGTTTCTCTTCAATGCCCACACGCATCAAGGAACGACAAGAAGCTTGGGAAGCTTTGAGCAATGCGCATCAGCTCAAACTGTTTGTGTTACGTGACTCGTCCGAATCCCAACTAGAAACAATCAAGACAATTCGAGCTTGGGCGGCTCCTCGAATTTCATCCGATCAAAACATCTCGGTGACTGACACTGACAAAAAGGAAATGAACAATGAGCAATGATCCGATGCGAATTCATTTGAGTTTGGTCAGTCATACCAATATCGGAAAGACAACGCTGGCGCGTACATTGCTGGGCCGAGACATCGGTGAGGTTGCTGACCGTGCCCACGTCACAGAAACGACTGACGACTATGTACTAGCTCGAACCCCCGAAGGCTGTGAACTCATCCTCTGGGATACGCCAGGATTTGGCAATTCTGTTGCTCTCGCCAAGCGGTTGGAAGGCAGAGCCAATCCAGTAGGTTGGTTCTTGTCCGAGGTTTGGGATCGTGTCGCAAACAAATCTCTCTGGTTAAACCAGAAAGCACTCAAACACGTTAAAGAAACATCAAGCGTTGTGCTCTATCTTGTCAATGCAACCGAGCTACCTGACTCTGCTCCATACGTGAGTGCAGAGATGAGAATTCTCGAGTGGATCGGCAAGCCGGTGATCGTGTTGCTCAATCAAATGGGAGAACCAAAAGCACCAGAGGCAGAGCAATCTGATGTAAATCGCTGGAAAGATGCGATGTCAGCATATCCGATTGTGAGCTCAGTGCTTCCTATGGATGCATTTGCGAGGTGCTGGGTACAGGAATTCGCGCTCTTTGACGCTATCGCAAAGGCGCTCCCAGAAGAGCTTCAAGCAACATTTGATGCATTGCGAGAAGTTTGGTCGAGAAAACGTCGAGCAGCCTTCAGTGCAAGTATCCAAGCGATGGCTCACTATATCGAGAAGCTTGCCAATGATCGCGAAATAGTGGAAAGTGGTTCGGTAATGGATCAGATCAAATTTCTTGGAAAACGACTTGGACTTTTTAAAAATGAAACCGTCCACGATCCTATTAGTGCGGCTCAAACAGCTCTTGCGTCTCGAGCTGCTGATGAGTTCTGCGCATTAACAGATAAATTGATAGTCATCAATTCGCTGAAAGGAAAAGGAGTTCGAAAAGAGATATTACGGCGTATGCAGTCCGACTGGAAGATCACTTGTGTAGTTCCGCTAGCACCAGCTGCAGTTGCTGGAGCTATTGGCACTGGGGCAGCCGGTGGTCTAGCTACCGATCTTGCATCAGGAGGCTTATCGCTAGGGCTAGGCACAGTGATTGGTACTGTTGTAGGAGCGTTTGGAGGAGCAGGCCTCGCGATTGCGTATAATCATACAAAATCGGCTAGAGGCACAACTGTGTCATGGTCCTTAAACGCTTTAAATAGATTTTTCTCAGATGCTATTCTTCTGTACCTTTCTATAGCACATTTTGGGAGAGGAAGAGGAAATTGGGAAGGAAATATTCATCCCAAATACGCGATAAAATCTTTAACCAATATAGAGCATATAAAAAATAAGAACTTTAGAAATGCAATTAACGACATTGATCTTATTGTTCGAAATACGTTAAGCGAAATGCATCCTCAAGCAAAGTTCTAATCACTATATCAAAAAAAATAAATTTAATCTCAAATAAGAAAAACACTGTCGCAATAGACTCAATCTTTATGGTTAAATCGCTTCCCCTAGTATCTATAATTATCACCTCATACAATAAAGAAAAATTCATTATTGAATCTATAAGTAGCGCCTTAAATCAGTCATATCAGAACATCGAAATTATCATTGTTGATGACGCGTCCAATGATTGCTCTTTGAAGACAATACTTGAATTCATTAAAAATGAATCAAATTGTAGTCTGATTTGCAATTCCACAAATCAAGGAGTTGTTTTCAGCCGAAATATTGGTATTAGCAATTCCAAAGGAAAATACATCCTTCCCCTAGATGGGGATGACATCATTGCTAATAACTATATAAAGATAGCAGTTGACTATATGGAATCCCATGAGAGTTGCGGCATCTGTTACTGTGAAGCAGTCAAATTTGAAAGCTCCTCGTCATATGAAAAATGGAATCTTCCAGAATGTTGTCTTGAAACTATGTTTTTAAGAAACTGCATCTTTTGCACTGCTCTCTTCAGAAGATCAGACTACAATAGAATAGGCGGATATGATTCAGACTTTTATTTTGGATTTGAAGATTGGAATTTTTGGCTCAAAATTTTAGAATTGAACAGATCAACATACAAAATTCCACAAATTCTATTTTATTACAGAAAAGGAACAAACGAACGATCCAACATAGCAAACAAAAACCTAAAAAAAGCTATGCAGCTTATATATCAAAAGAATCAATGGCTACTTCAAAGGCCTGAAGTTTTACAAAAAATCGCAACATACGTAGTCAATTACGAATCTCAGGAAAAAAAACACTTAAAAATAATTAATAAACAGCGAAAATTTTTAATAATCACATACATAATTTTATTCATATTATTAGCCGCTTTAATATATATCAACCATCTATAAAGATAAGCTTATGCGGCAGAAAAAGATACTTATCGATATAGTTCTGAACTGCTCACAGTTCTTCTCGAGCGCGGTATTGCCTTGCGTCGGGGGAGGGTAAGATTGATGCATTGCGATCGATTGGAGTGATTTTTAGTATAGACTCATGTGGCAATAACCTGTCATGACGCGTAAGTACAAGGGGAGACCTGATAAATATACAAAGCAGTTAAAATCCGACTTGCCCTCTAGACCATACAAGCAGTGCGGAGGTTAATCCTGCACTAATGTCAAATAAAGTTCTCAATATTGCGTGTCGCCCCACGGTTGGTCGACTGCGAATTTCATCAACTTGATTTACTCTGATCATTCCTGAAGGGCTCCTATATTGGACTCTTTCACGAATGATCCCCCAGTTTTTCGACATTTGATCTTTCCTACTTTTAGGTGGAAAGATATCGTTGTCTCAAAGTGAAAATTTACGCGTGTGTCTGAAACTTGGGCATGAGAGTGAAGGAATCATATCCAACTATTTGTACTGCTTTTGTAGAAAAGCAAGACTCATGCTAGAGACAATATTTGGCACGCATCTAGGCTGGATGATTGCAATCAACCTTTTGTCCTATCGATAAACTCAAATAATTGCACAAACAAACTAATGGAGAAAATGTGCACAATTCTCTTGAAATTGTAATTTTGTTGAATTTAGAAAGCAAACCAACCACTGGCGGCCTGGAAACTATTAGACTTCTTGTTAACAACTCAATAGTCTCAAATCAAACTCCAGCAAAATATTCGACCATAAATAACCAGGAGCCATTAGGTATTACCTGTATTTTATAACCTTTTTGTTATTCTATGTTTCATATATCTTACATTCGCACGAATCTTTTGTAGTATACCGAAATGAAAAATACTTCAGAATTAACTATTCTCTTGCCCGTCTTTAATGGGGAAATCAATCAAATCAATTTAGCCGTTCAATCAATACTCGATCAGACTTATAGCAATTTTGATATCATAATCATAGATGATGGTTCAGATAGCCCTGTAGCTGATTTTTTGTTAAGCTTGAAAAATAAAGATGCAAGAATTTCATTGGTGAGAAATGAAATTAACATTGGGCTAAGCCGATCTCTCAACAAATGTATAGCGAATTATGATACAAAGTATATAGCAAGGATGGATGCCGACGATTGGAGCTTTCCTTTTCGATTAGAGTATCAGATGCAATTTTTAAAAACTCATCCAAATATTAGTGTTCTAGGAACTGAGGCTATTTTTATGGATGAGGATAGGAAACTTACTAGATTGAATGTGAAATCGCATAAGGATATTTGTTGTTGCTTACCTTTTTTTTGCTGTATAGCACACCCTACTGTTATCTTTCAGAAATCAGCAATTGATAAAGTCGGAGGATATCCAATTAAAAAGGCAGCACAAGACTATGCTCTATGGGCAAAGATTGCTTTTTGTTCTGACCTAGAAATGGCCATTTTACCAAAAGTATGCCTAAAATATCGACGGTCTATAAGCGAAATAAAATATGGCAACAAGCAACAGGAAAGTGCACTTGAAACACGAAATTTCATAGCAAAATCTATTGGTATTCAAAATCCTGTTCTTTGGAATTCTGATTTAACTTTCGAAACTTATCGTTTAGCACAACTGCAGATAAATAAATTATACGATGAATTATATCGAAGGTTTGGCAGGAATGACATTCTTTATACAATATAACTGAAGCCAAGTTAAATCTTCTTATTAATGCATTCAAGAAAGGGATTGTTCGTGGCATTAAATACGCCTTAATGAAGAAATATACAAGATTACAACTTTCTTATTATAAGCGTCGAGCATTTAGCAAATAATCAAGACTTGTGCGCAGACTAGATATTTTTTGGGACAGCTAACCATTGGTATCTATCCTTAAGAGTCAGTTGAAACAACTTCACTACATTCAGTTTTTTTCAATATTTCAGCACCTGTTATTTCGGTTACATCTGACCGTTGCTGGACACATGTATCGATCTTACCTCACTAAATATCCCCGGGGGGGGGAGGCAAACCCCGACATTGACAACTTTGCTGCTTCCTAAAACTCCCAAAGTCAGTCATATGTGAATATCGAAACACCTAAAATCTGTCCTCTGCTGTGGAGACAGCAAAAGATCTTATTATTGCATCTTTTATTGTTGACCAATACAATTGGCAGTTGTTCATTTATCGAATTTAGCAAATTTGTCAAGGCTTATCTAATAGAGTTAACCATCTCAGGCAATAGCCCTACATCATTCGACATCTTACGCGCATATAAGATATTTTGACTATTCTGAGATTCAACTCTTATTCCTTCTCTGCATTCCAAGCACAATATAGAAGCGAATCATGGACGAAACAAATTTCGAAGTTTATACATTTGGGCAATCCGACCCTAATGAAAACTTAGCGATAAGATTTTTCAAAGCAAAGACAATCAAACTTAACAACATATCCATATTCAAAATATTAACATGCAAAACAAAATTTGCATCCGCACCTGTATTGAATTTAGCTGACTCACCAATAAACATTATTAAAAGGAAGCTAATTAAAATCCTTGGTCTCACCATCGAGAAAGACATTGAAAAAAAGAGTCTTGAAGAAATTCAAATGGTAAATCACGGTGATATGGTACTTTTTTGTCCTGGAAAGGTCGCTAGCGAAATTTATTCTATTCACTGTCCACAGATGAAAACAGTAGAAATTTATTCCAGATTCAACCACGATGCTTTGCATATATCTAACCCCATAAATATTGATAATTCTCCAGGAATAACTGTATTTATAAATCCTCCCTCATCAAACTTACTGCTAATCTATCGTAAATTGCATCCAAATAAAAAAATCATAGTCCGACTCCATGATTGGATCGGATATGAAAATTCCGATTTGCATTCTTTAGCACAAGAATTAAACAAGCTACGTCATAACAAGATTATTGACAATATCGAAAGCTACAGTAGAAAAGATTCAGCTTATCTTAATGCTATTTATAGACCTAATGGTGCAAATGGATGTTATCTGTCATCTATCGATCCGAAATTCCGCTCGTCATTAGTTATATTTTTAGGCACCTCTAGTAACGCAAATAATAATTTCAATAGAGCTAAAACTCTAAAACTATTGAAAAGCGATCTTAAATCTATATATCCTACCATAGGTAACTGGATTCGCATGAGTGCCCCTAAAAATTTAAAAAATAGAATTTCGTATGCTCGTTATTTAGCCCAATCCGCAACAGCTGAAGTTTTTATAGATTTGATCCGCATCAATTATAATGAAGGATTTTCATTTAGAATTCCCGAAGCCTTATTTTTAAATAGAAAAATAATTACAGATCGAGCAGATATAATTGAAGAAAAATTTTTTTCCAGTGAAAGAGTCTATATTATTGGCGCTAAAAATAAGTACAACTTGAAAACCTTCTTAGAAATCCCAACCCCTCCCGCACTTCCAAGAAGAATTTTAAATTTATTCGACTCAACTCTCTGGTGGACTAAAGAGGATCCTTATATAAACTGAGCAACTCTTCAGCTCTACTCTTAAATCTCCAAAATCTGGTAGTCCATGATAAAAGTTTTTAATTCTTTCACACTTCGTTTTTTGATTGTTCCAACATATCACAATAACGTTACCATCTATAACAGTTTAGTTTGTTTTAACATACAGGTGGATATTCTTTGTGCTGCTCACTGTACTGACCAGTCCTACGAATTAGCGTTTAGGTACGTCTATTAGGTACATTTTTCACCTATTTTTTTGATTTTGAATGGAAAATAGCTTGACGCCGCTTCAGATTCTTTTCGATAGAACACTTATTAGGGTTCGTTGTTTTGACATTGAAGAATGACTGAGAGGCCAAACTATGTTACTTCCTACCAAAAGCCGAAAAATACGGAGATCAAGAAAGTCGGAAATAACTGATACGTCTAGGAACGCTTCCGCAAATACGATCCAGCAATCAAGCGCAGCCGCAAGGTTTCCGGCAAGCGTCTGGGCAAGCTCCCCCTTCAGGGGCTGGTGCCGACACAGAGTCGACTCGTGAAGGAATCGGATCAGAGGACGACAAAAGTTTCAGACGTGGCTGAAGCCAGGGCTGTCTTGTTCTTTTGGGATTGGTCGGTTTCACTGCGCGAGCGCCCAAAGGAATTCTTTCCGGATATTTGGCAAACGATTTATGCGGCGGCCATTTTGCGCGCCATCAAGGAGCCACGTTTCCGCCGCCTGCAGGTGCATTATGAAACGAGCCTTCTGGCGCACCTTCTGCCCAACCTCTCTTTCGATGCCCCCAGCAATGCCGCATTTCTCCAAGTTCTAGGACGACGCCGTGAAGCAATCTGCCGCTTTATGCAAGAGAATGTGAACAGCAACGATGTTTTCCTCCTTTTCAATGGACATCGACTGATCACTTCCTCCAAAACAATGGAATTGGCAGAACTGGGGTATGACTCGAAAAGATGCTTCAAGCCGCAAGTCAATTTGCTCTATGTCTACAGCCTTTCCTCCGATGCCAGCGCTCGGATGTATTACAAGCAATTTCTCGGCAGCCCCCCTGACGTCAGTGCGTTTGCTGACATACTCAACGAATGCGGCATCTCCAGCAAGAAGTACACGTTGATCGCCGATAAAGGCTTTGCAGCCGAAGGGCAATTCGAAGCATTGACCGAAAAATAACTTTCTTACGTTATTCCGATCAAACGAGGCAGCAAAGCTCGTAACCGCTTATTTGCCACTGACACCGCAAAGCTACTCTGATCTTTTCTCCCATAACAGACGAGCTATACAGGCATTCAAAGGCGAAGAAGACGGCTTCAATGTCTTTGTCTACTACAATGCACAACTGTACGCAATAAATTGGTAGATGCCGCAGAGCGTGCAGAGCAGAAAACTGAAGGGAAGGTCTGTCAAACGGCATTTGAAAGTACCGCAGTTGCGGCGTAAAACAGTACTGCACCCCTTATCGTTGTTGAGATGCCGGTAGACCGCTCAGAATCACACCAGAGCCTGCTACAGGGGATGGCCACCCCGCAAGGCCTGTCAAGGAAGTGAGGACTAAATGGAGGTACCCCGCGCTAGCGGGCGAGGAAGAGGTCGTTTATGCCGCAACACCTGACAGACCGAAGAGTGGCGTAGCCTTGGGCTGGGGAGAATGGAGGTAGCGGCGACACGCCGCGGAGTCCCTTTCCTCTCGCCTTCCGCCGGCGTGGACGGTGGTTCGGGGGCGGAGCCCCTGAGTTCTTTCACACTCTCTCTAACTGCTCTAAGTTTGCCGTTGCGGTACTTTCTGACACCTCCTAACAAGGACAGTACGATACAACGTGAGTTGCGCAGACACCGGAAGGGTAAAGAAAGGCTTAGTGACAGACAGCTCAGTGAACTGCAACCCCAGAATCTGAAGCAGGTTCTTGAGTCAGCCCCGGAGATGGGGACGATGTCAATTCGGACAAATCGTCTAGACCTGAACAGTCATCAGGTTTACCGACCTATAAGCAACGTCAGGCGATCGAGAAGTTTTACAGAATGTACGGCCGCCAATATGGACTTTGATGCTTCCTACATGAGCAATCGAACAAGTCAAGAAGCATGGTTGTTCCTAAATCACCTGTCCACCACGATCGCCATGGAATGCATTGCCGATATTGCACGGCTCGGAAAAGACAACACATGTCGTTTGAAGACTTGCGGCAAACTCTTGGAAAAATCATGACCAGTCAAGTCAATGGCAATGACAATGGATGTTAGCTCCCATCAAGAAATCCGTCCAAGAACTCATTTCAAAACCCGACTTCCAAATCGACTCATTTGATCTGGATGCGACCACTCGACCCAGCGGTACGTCTGACGTACCTGAACTTCTATCGTTACAGCCTAAAATCTGTTGCGAATTAGGTTAGGACCTGGTTCATTTTGTTTGGAATCACATAAAAGGTTCCGCCTGTTGATTTTTATGCGTATCTGATTGAGTGATTTGAACCTCTCGTAAAATAGTGCCGTCTGATCGGACTGTCCCAATTCTTTTTGCAGGAATTCCGGCAAGAACAGAATTATCCGGGAAGCTCTGGGTAACTACCGAATTAGCACCAATAACACAATTATCGCCTATGACAATCTGGCCTATTATAACGGCTCCAGCATAAATTCGAACATTTCTGCCTATTGTCGGATAGGTAAGATTGTCTAAAGATTTTGCCCCAATGGTAACATTCTGCCATATAAGAGTGTTATCTCCGATTTTTGCATGTCGAGAAATAACTATGCCAACCGGATGATGAAAATCGATCCCCCTCTTCTTCAAATCTTGTATATCTAGTCCAATATCACAAGAGGTTATAAACCTTGGATCAATCCCCCCCCCCTGGGTTAACTTCTTGTAGATATGGAATGAGGCCTTCAAAGCTCGCAGTCTTTGGCTCACGATTTTAGAAAGTCTCGTTAGCTTCTTCTTGATCCAAGTCATAAAGCTCCTCTGTAGCGGACATCTTAGTTCTATTAAATGAGCAAAATTGGTTCTCTGTTTTAAACTTTCAAACTATCGTAACTCTAGCACTAATTCGAGTAGCGAATTATAAACCAGCATCTGTTGTTTGCTATTCCTCGACAGCGACAGTCTATGCTACTTTGTGCGACTAGTGTCCAAGTTCTCAGGCTACAGATAGCGGGTACCTGCTTATTTTTGTATTTAGAGTGTAGGTTGCAGAGTCTTTGAGTTAGACATGCATGGGAAGGGGACGTAAGTTAGGATGCTGCATGCTCAAGATATCTTTGAGGCTTAGAAGCACGGAAGCGAGTTTGTCGCCCCTATTTCAATCATTACTGCTCGAGAGAGGATGACCTCCGGTCGGCTACCTAGATCAAAATACGTTATGCAATTTCATGGTCACCCTCACAAGTTACCTGTACTACCGTAAGTCTCCATGCTTAGCGACAGCCCATTATCTGTGGACTACATCGGCCGTGTGAACACTTCGAAAGAGAGCGATTTCAAAGAAGTTATAGTTAGAGGAAGCAAGATTATTATATAATAAAGCCAATATGCAGAATATTAATTTCCATTTTCCAAGAATACAAGGATTAAAATATGCCTCAAAAGAAAATTAAAATAGCGATTGTTTTGCCTGTTTATAACGTTTCTAAGTATTTAAGAGAATGTCTAGACTCTATTTTGAAACAAACTTTTGACAATTTCACAATATTTGCTGTGGATGATGGGTCAACTGATAACTCGGGTGATATCTTAGATGAATATGCCCTGAGAGATACTAGAGTTATTGCTTTCCATAGAAATAATGCGGGCCTGGCTGCGACGAGAAATTTTGCGCTCGATATTATCGAAAAAGAAACAATCTATGAATTTATTTCATTTGTTGATAGCGATGATATTTTGGATGCCGATTTTCTAATGTTGCATTTAAGCAACATCCAAAAAGCTAAAGCAGATATGTCTGTGTCTGGATTTGTTAAATTGGCCGAAAATGGTGAGATTCGTAGGCAGCACGATCTCCTTACGGAACGCGTATTTAATGGCGAAGAATATATTAATGTAATCTTTTCAAAGAATGAGTGGAGTAATGCATGCGGCGCTGGAGGTATGGTTTGGAAGCAGCTGTACAGAGCAAAAGCAATTCATTCGTTGCGATTTCCTGAGGATCGATTGATACTTGAAGATGAACCCTTTAATGTCATGGTGGCTCAACGCGTGAATACTATTATTTACTTCCCCAATACTTTGTATTATTACAGGCAAAATAACTCTTCTCTATGTAGAGATTGCAATTTTCAAACGAGAAGATTAAACGGAAGAAAGCTTTGCTTAGAGAATAGCAAAGCACTTCCATCAGCTGCTCAATTGGTTATTTTTACAGCATACATCGAATCGATACTTTCTTTAATGAAAAGCGGCGAATCACATTTCAATTTGAGACCATTTAAAGAACAAGTTCTATCCGCTTATAGTTCTGGCGCCCTTGGTAAGAAAACATGCTGGACCTTTTATTTGTTTTGTGATCATTTAATTTGTTCAAAGATTTATCTCTGTGCAAGAGCGTTATTGAGGAAGGTTCGATCAATTCTAGGATTAAGGGTTTAATGTTTGCAAAGTCTCACACATTTGCACGCTGATTCTCATGCATCCGGACAGTGATTTCGATGTCGACGATTGGCGAAGCGTGGTCGTCTCGAGTGTATCCTTGCTTTTGTGGCTTCTACCTCTCTAACCCAGCCGGCGTTCGACCTGCCGCTCATGTCGTTTAACAATGAGCCGTAGGCAGGTCGGAGCGCAGGCTGGGGCATCCCTCGGAATCAGAGCGAGTACTCGCAGGCTGTAATAGCTATTCGGTTGCGCGGAGCGAAAGCGGAGCGCGCCCCGAGTCACAGTCGATAAAACTCAAGATTCGAGAGATGCCTGCCTAAAAGCCTTCCTCCTTAAGGCTTCAGCTTCTTCCCATAGGGATCTTCCAGTGCTCTGCACTCTGTTCGGCTTCGCATTGACGGGCCCTCCAAATTCAGGCGCCAAGCTCGATGAATGAGCCTGTCCAGAATGGAATCACTAAACGACACGTCCCCGATACAGCTCGCCAAGACATCTACCGGAAATACGCTTGTAACGATTACGCTTTTGCCTCCTTCGCGCGTTCTCTCATTTATGATTTCCAGCAGGTCAGCACGTTGGTTCGCAGTTAAGCCGCCTAGACCGAATTCATCAATCATCAGCAGGTGATACCTGTTTAGTTGTTTCTTCTTACTCGTTCGCAACGTAGTATTGGAAGCGCTTTCGGCGTATTCGAGCAATAGATCGTTGACGCGGTAATACTTTGCTCTAAAGCCTGCTCGGATTGAGGCATTCATCAAAGCGCTGGCCAACCACGTCTTGCCGCTGCCGGTGGCGCCCGTGATGGCGCAGTGCTCGCCATTGCGAATCCAATCGCAACAGGTCAGTCGTTCAATCAATCCGCGGTTCAGCTTGCGGTCAGGCGCGTACAAAGTATTCTCAATACACGCGTCCGGGTAGAAGCATGCTGATTTTTGATCCGTGTTGCGACCTTTCTCGTTTGCCGTCGAGCCACTTCGCTCGTGAGACATTCGTATAAGAACTCCACCGGATCTAAGCTTCGATAATTCGGAAGCTTGACAAGTTCCAGCGCCTTCATCAGGATGCCGCCGGCGCACAGCTCAAGGCAAACATCTTTGAGATCCATTACCGATCGACTCATCTTCACCCCTCTCATCGGTAGTTGTTTCGGATATTGGCGTGAGTCGGAGACAAATAGTCGACCGCGCCCCTTTGATCGTTGCCAATGTTGGGCACCTGGTTGTTTTCTTTGGCCCACATGATCTGCTCACATCTTTTGCGCGTTTCTTAATAGGTGACGTTGCAGTACTCGAGGCGAGTGCTCAGAGCCTGGTAGATGACGGAGACCGGGTAAAGCTTGAAGAGCCTCATCAAGGCATTGCAAGCTCGGCCGCAAGGAAAGTTGGTTTTTCCTTTTTTTAGATGCCGCACCAGACGATTGGCAAAGTCTTCTGGCAATCCTGCCTTGACAAATTCTGCAACCCATTCGCGAGGTTGGCGTCGGTATTTCCTTTCCGCGTCAGTCAGGTGTTCGTCAATAGGTGGGTCTTGTTGCCCTGCACATTCTTGTATCGCTTGTGTTCGGCGATTTTGACCCACGAATCCAGGTCATGGAAGTAGACCTTGGCATCGGTGATCATCACGGAAACTCGCTTGCCAGTGTACTCCGGCGGCGTGCTGTAGCGATGATGATCATCACCTGATATGCGAACGCAATGGCCACGATCAACGACAAGGACGCGGATATCCAACGGACAGAAAGCTTGAAGCGGCAGGCGGCCAAGGTACTCGCGTTCTTCATCCGCAAACATTTGCCTTCGGGAGTCAAACCTTCCTGTGGCAGAAAACGGCGCGTTGTTAAGCGCTTCGAGTTTCGCTTTTACCTGTTCGTTGAGGTGATCGAGATCGCGCGCCATCGGGGTACGCTCCAGCTCCATCGCGGCAATGATCCGTCGTTCCGCGAGTCCTACACCGGCCTCGACCCGGTTTTTCTGCTTGGGGCGACGGGGCTGACACGCCCATGGCTCAATGTCATAGCAGTTGCACATGGAGCGTACCGTCTGTTGTACTTCGCCCTCGTACCAGCTCGAGTGATTAACGAGTGCCTTTGCATTGTCCATGACGAGAACCTGCGGCGTGCCGCCGAAGTATTCGAGTGCATGAACGATGCCGGAGATCCAGCTCTGTTGCTTCTCGTTGGGAAAGGCCTCAGCGTAGATAAGGTTGCTGTACGGTAACACCGCGATAAACAACCGCGCACGTTGTACGTCACAGTTAGGATCAATCCACTTGAGGTTGTCGCCGGCGAAGTCAATCTCCATGCACTCACCGGGGATGGATTGGACATTGCCTCTAGGTATGCCAAGGCCGTTGGCTTGCCGCCACTCTATTGGGAAACACTGTAAGCTTCCTGTCAAGCGTCCTTTAAATTGACCCCCAAATGTACTTTAAGAGTTCGCCCAACAGTGCGGACATTTTCTTGGACTTTTTTTACGATACACGGTTTCAACCCGATGGCTTGCTCGAGAGTCAGATTCGCCTGTTTGATGCGATCGAGGTAACGTTGTACAGTGGATTTAGAGATTCCGAGTTCTCGGTCTATGGCTTGCCGCGAGGCGCCGCTTAGCGTCCGGCGCAGAGTCTCTTGCTATGCATAAGAGTCTTATATCCATTTGGCTGATGGGAAAATCTCATTTACAAACAAAGGGTTAATTCATCCTATCAGCTAAGACTCGTCGCATATCCTCTCAGCGTGCATACGCTAAAAGACGTCCACCCCAGCGTCGACTGTCGTTCGCTGTGGCTTCGACTCGCGTTCGACCCGAGGAGCCGCAAGCCAACGTTCCAAATTTGGCGACCGGCGACAATCGTTCGACTTGAAGTCGCCGAGCGTTCGATTGAAAGCGAATAGTGATCTGCTAAGGGAGATGACCGTTCGATTGATGACGTAGAGCGTTCTGTCAATGCAGCCGAACGTTCCGTCTGGGGCGACATGCGTTTCTTCAGCAGAGGTCAGCGTTCTCCGCTAGGCGACACACGTTCGATGTTCGTCGACTCTCGTTCAAGCTGAAGTCGCCAGTCGTTCGGCTGGAATCGACTGTCGCCGCGGATTTGATCCAATCGATCGTGCCATCTCTGTCGACTCCCGTGCCGTTTTCAGTTCCCTAATTCACCAAAGCCCCTACCGAGACTTTCATCAGAGCGAAATGCTCCTCATAAATTCTTTTGAAGTACCTTGACAGATACCAGGGACGTGAAATAAAGACCACAAAGTCTTTGCCGAGGTCAACATCAATGCCGAACCGACTGGCAGCTATCTGCGAAAGTCTCTTGTAGCCTGCCCGTATGTCAACGGGTGCAATGATCAGGGTTATGCAGCTGGTGTTGATTTTGAAATTCAGGGCGACCTCCGTGCTGTCGCTCAGCTGCAGAACCAGAGCCTCGGGATAATCGGTGTTGAACTCAACCACAATGCCGTCAGATAGAAGCACGCAGAATAACTGCTTTACACTGTAATGTCGGTCTTCTGAAGGCCACGAGTCGGACGAATGCGCTCTGCGGTCTCGATCCAGAAAATCGTTGAGTGTCTGTTGGTCAATTTCGGCAACGCGAACGCCGTCCTGCTCATTGATTATCTGATTATCGACAACCGTAATTTCTTGGTCAGTTGTCGGAGTTGCTGCCATTTCTTCATCAAGATCAACGTCTTCCTTTGCCAGGATGCCGAAGTTGCGATACATGATGAACTTGGCCGGGAGCGGTTTGTCACTTGGCCATAGGTTAGGCAAAACGTATTTTGTGGAGATAACCCTTTGAGACTGAGCTTGCTAGCCATTGGTGGTAAATGCGTTGCCATAAGCGGGTGTCGATGAAAAACATGGAGAACATCGGAAAGCAAATTGCGATGCTCGTATTTTTCGGTGTCATTTCAGTCCTGTAGAAAACCCATGTGACGCTTACTTAGAATCTCTAGTTAGAGCTCTCGCCTAATAATCTCCACATCAAAAACAGGCAAACTCGTATCACTTGTTTTCTCTCTATTTATTAAATCTTGACAAATGTCACATAAATGTTCGTATTTAAAAAGAATCCGTTCACTATTCGGCTCGAACATAGAATCTATAATCATGACACCTAAAGGCACAATAGACTCTCCTTTTGCCCATTGCAATACCTTAGTCATAGCATAGGCACTGGCAAATAAAGAAACCGCCACAGAAAATGGCATATACATATCACTACAACTGCCTGCTAAAACAACTTTTGGTGGATTTTTTAAAACTTTAAATATGCCAGAGCGTGAATGTCTACAGAGACAATCATAACAACCAACTTTTCCTTTTGAATGGAAAAAGGTGCTAACAACAGCACCGTTATCTTCAATCCATACCGATAACATATCACACAGAAGATTATACTTCTGCGCAAGCAGCCTTCCGACACCCTCCTCTCCAGTAGAATCAATCAATAGATCTGGAATTACTGCTAGCTCGTTGTCATCTCGTAAGACTTTAATATTGATGGCTGGATTTTTACGTAATAACTCTTGAGCCAAAGCTTTTGCCTTGTTTAGGCCAACATATCCATAACCTAATCGATGCCTTCCAACGTTTCTTATAGATAAAACGTCAGGATCAATGACTGTTATTGTTCCTTTACCTATACCTCCTCCAGCCGAAACCAACCCATCAGCCAAATATCCACCTATGGTCCCGCAACCAACAAGTACAATATCCTTATCCCGAAGCGAAACAACACCATTCATATTATGTACATGCTGACTCGACTCCGATAAATTTTTAACCTGTACAGGCAACAATCTGTAATCAACGCTCTTTAGCATTGATTTACTTCTAATCGGATTCAAAAATCTTTTTTTAGGTTCAGCAATGCAGGAGATGGACTGCCCATCCCGAAACTTGAAAACCAACAAAGCAGGCTCAGCATTGTTTTTCTTGACATATGAAAGCACTTTCTTTGATTGTCCTTTTGAAAATTTTGACAACCAAACTATTAACGTGTCTAGTGTATCAGGAGGCCAAGGATTACAAAATTGTGATGGAAATCCTGACAAATAGAAAACAAAAGTTCTAATAAGGAAACTTTCCCATTTGTAACCAATAAAAATTGGCAGAACAGACAAGCGCTTGAATGTCTTTTTAAAGTCATGCGACAGCACTATAACTTGATCTTTATGGCTATTGTTATTGACCTTTATGCCTTTTCTTAGATCAAATCTTTTTTGTTGTCCATCAAGATCTAGATATAAATCTATTGAACGTGAACTTACCCAATACGCTTCAATCTCTTTTCCTATATCATCAGTTACCTCCAAATTGACATACTTTTCCCATTGAGATTGAGCCATATCAAGATAGATTAATGTTTGCTCTACAGGAAATGCAACATCAAAGACAACATGATTTGACTGGCAATAACAAAATTGTCCCTCTTTGTTTACATGCGCAACCTTTCCGAACCAACTCCTATCTACAAATAGAATTGGGGGTCTATCCATTTTCGTGCACACTAACAGAGTGGCCTTTTCAAATGTATTCTTTCCTGTCAAATATCCACTAAAGCGAATATAGTCATCCGAACCATACTTGGACTTAACCCGAAAGAAATTCGCACCAGCAAGCTTTTCTGTAAGCTTCTCTAACAGATCTTTACTGGCCATTAACTATCCTGCTTTTGTTCTAGAAAAGGGAGCTCCATCGATTTTATAATGCTCTGATACAGTTACCGCGGACATATCAATAGGGAGCCTTGGACCAAATACCTTCTCCTGCAAAGACAAGATAAACTCCAGCTTAGTATCCTTTGTCACTATTCGACATGCCTGCTCTAAATCTTTATTTATTTTTTTAAAATAAATATATGCTTCATCGCATCCTTCACGACCCAATCGATCAGTTAGAGATTCTCCAGCATCACAAGGATTGCAAATATTCATTTTAAAGTAGTCAGGTAACTGCATCATCAGCGCCCTCAGTGCATCACCATCATCGTAAGAATTCGGTTCATAGATTTCACTTGCAATCACCATCAACAATAATGAAGAGGGTCCGCCAGCTACCCAATGATGATCTCTAATCGCTTTAATATATCGGATAAGTCGGCGAAGCTGCTCTCCTTTATTTTGGACACACTGGGTGAACCACTCACTCACCCTCTTTGGATCTGATTGAATCCACCCGTCCTTTCTATGAGCCAACAATACCTCATCTGTCGGCAACTCACTCCAGTCCCTTGCTGAATCCATAAAACGCGAAGAATCTCGAGCTACTTCTAGTTCAGAAAACTTAGACTGAGGTATTGCATAAAAAGGAATATCGACGTGAATAGTTTTATTGATAACAATGCGAACACAGGTTTCTTTAGTCGTTATCAGTTCCCAATTTTTCTTAACACATAAACTTTTTAATGCTGTGTCAGCTGCTTGAAACACACACTTGGAGGCAATTTCTGGTCTCTTACCTATATCAGTTATGTATTCCATCGGCAAATAACAACCGTCGTCTATATCCGCTTGCTGAGGCGGAACTTTATCTGGCTTATTAAGCGTACGATACTTAAATAAGCCTTGTGTAAAAAATCTAGGAGCCTTTGGATGTTTTCGGGTCATCTGTTCCAGAATCTGAGGATACGAAATTTTTAAATGAGATCTAATCTCATCTCTTGACATCCGTATTAAATCCACATCCCTCTGGCTTAAGGATATATTACTTAAATAACACTCATTATCTTCTCTATATAAAAGACCACCAAAATGCACAGTCATAGATACCACCTTTTTAGACCAATTTAACTTGTGAACCATACCGCCCCTGTCGGTATATGTTCCATAAACATCTCAAACTCTTTTGACCCTAAAAAGCTCTGAGCCTCTGATTTTCCATACCCCCTCAGTATTTGCTTCGCGATCTCATCATTCCTGTCTAGACCTATATATTTAATTTGATCATCAGAAGGGGTCGAATCTATTCGCACATAATTTTCACCTAACATCTGTTTTAACTGAAAATACGTACTATAGCGCTGAGCTGAGAACATTATTTCCAGCAATCTGGGAGTCTTTCCGCCAATTCGAAAAAACCAATATATAAGTCCTGTCTTATCTATATCTCCTTCCTGTAAAACCAATCCTGATTGTGGTTCCATAGTACCTATAGACAGAACTCGAATATTACATTTCCGACTTGCAATATTAGGCTCTTGACTTGGATGAATAAAATGTTTTATCTCTTGAACAGCAAACAATGCCGGATCATTGCCAACGATCGCTCCGTCAATATATGTTCTTCCATCTATTTGATGAGGTGGGAAAAAAGAGGGAGCCGCAGATGTTGCTAACGCAACATCGATTAGTGAGATTTTTTTATCTACAATTAACCCTGGTTTATGCGGAGTTTTAAACATTCTCCCTTTCCCCGTCACCATATCTACCGCCGGGATTATCACACGATGCTTTAAATCTCCGATCTTCGCTTTTCCAAAATTTTTTTGCAATATTTTTTTCAAGCCATCATTTGTATATCGAGAAAATATAAGGCTCGACAATAACTGGAATCGATTATTCCACCTCGGCTTAAATATATCCTTCCCTTGAAAAATAAAAGCATCCAACAACTTACTTGTCGGTATTTCCAAGGCTAAAGCCAATGCCAATATTCCGCCGATTGACGTTCCACTTATAATATCAAAACATCTAGCCAAAGGCTTATTCAAGTGTTGTTCAATTTCATTCAAAATCAGCACCGAAAAGAGACCTCTAAAGCCTCCACCCGAAAGTGAAAGAACATTGTAGTTTTGATTTAATGATTGATCCTGTGACGTCAATTGTTTCACTTTTTACCCCCTCAATCCACTTCTATATCGTCCAAATATTTAAGAATTAAATCAAAGGGGCCTAGTACTTCCTTTCACGCCCCTATAGACTACATCTTTAGATGTCAGTAAAACTTCGCGAGACCCATTATGTCTTCATTCGAGTTATAGTATTCCAAATAACTGTTTGACACATCTACATCAATTATGCTGATTTTTTTTCACATAAACAAACCCCGCTGATGCATCAATCACCAACGGGGTTTCCTACTCTTCCTCAGGATTGCGCCTCTTACGGCACCATCTCCTGCACCTCATCCTTCTTGATGGGCTTCACAAGGTCTTCTCGCTTCACGCCAAGGTACATGGCAATCGCAGCAGCCACGAACACCGACGAGTACACGCCGAGAAGAATACCGATCGTCAGCGCCAGCGCAAAGTAGTGCAGCGCCGGACCACCGAAGAAGAACATCGCAAGCGTCATAGCCAAGGTCGAGCCGTGCGTGATCACCGTACGCGAGATCGTGGCAGTAATAGCCGAGTTGATCACCTCAACCGTTTCCGTACGACGCATCTTGCGGAAGTGTTCGCGCACACGGTCGAAAATAATCACGGATTCGTTCACGGAATAACCCAACACGGCGAGCACAGCCGCCAGAACCGGCAGCGAAAACTCCCAGTTCATCACAGCAAAGATGCCCACCACAATCACGATATCGTGGAGGTTGGCAATGATGGCAGCGATAGCAAACTTCCACTCGAATCGCATCGAGAGATAGATGATGATACCGGCCACAACGAGCAACAGAGCGGTCAGACCGTCGGTTGCCAATTCTTCACCCACCTGTGGTCCCACGAACTCGTTGTTGAGCATCTTGACGCCGGGAGCGGTTTCCTGAAGCGCCTTCAGAAGTTCGCCTGCCATCTGACCGGATGTTTCGCCTTCCTTCATCGGAAGACGAATCATGATGTCGCGTGCAGTGCCGTAGTTCTGCACGGCAGCTTCAACGCCGAGTTTGCTTTGGATCTGCTCACGGATCTGTTCCGTCTGAACAGCCTCTGGATACTGCACCACAACCTGCGTGCCGCCCGTAAATTCAATAGACAGCGCCAAGCCGTGATAGATGATCCAGAACACGGCAATGATGAATGAAACCAAAGAGATCGCGTTCAGAATGTGCGAGTAGTGCATGAACGGGATCGTCTTGTGAATTCGGAAAAACTCCATGATTTTCCCCTCTTAATTCTTTACTTCGACTGCGTCTGCGCCGTATCCGGGCGCCAGATCTGACCGATATGCACGCGCGTCAACTTCTTCTGACGACCGTAGATGAAGTTCACCATGCTGCGCGAGACAATCACGGAGGTAAAGAGTGACGTCATGATGCCCAAGCAGTGCACCACGGCAAAGCCTCGCACCGGACCGGAACCGAAAATCAGCAAGGCAATACCGGCGATCAAACTGGTGACGTTGGAGTCGACAATCGTCGCAAACGCCATACCGTAACCTTCACTGATGGCCAATTGCGGCGTTCGCCCTATTCGAAGTTCTTCACGAATACGTTCGTTAATGAGCACGTTCGAGTCAACGGCCATACCCAGTGTCAGCGCAATAGCAGCGATACCGGGAAGTGTCAGCGTTGCCTGCAGCATGGAGAGCAACGCCACCAGGCACATCACGTTGCACATCAGACTGATGGCCGTCACGATGCCGAAGACCTGGTAGTAGAGGATCATGAAGACCGCCACTAAACCGAACCCGTAGAGTGTCGAGCGGAAACCTGCTTCAATATTGTCGGCACCCAGAGACGGACCGATCAGGCGTTCTTCCACGATTTCCATGGGAGCCGCCAGAGAACCGGCACGCAGCAAAAGAGCGGTGTCGGTCGCTTCAATCGTGGTCATGCGGCCTGAAATCTGCACGCGACCGCCGGCAATTTCCTGACGGATGACAGGAGCCGTCACCACTTCACCCTTGCCCTTTTCAAACAGGATGATGGCCATGCGCTTGCCCACGTTGTCACGCGTCACATCGCGGAAGATGCGTGCGCCCTTGTTGTCCAGCGTCAGGTTCACCGTGGGTTCCTGCGTCTGGGAATCAAAGCCCGGCTGCGCGTCGTTCAGGTTCTCACCGGTGAGCACCACACGGCGCTTCACAAGAATCGGACGACCTTCACGGTCAAAATACTTTTCGTCACCGAAGGGAACATTGCCCTGCGCCATCTGAGTGAGCGCTTCAGGCGAATCGTCAACCATGCGCACTTCGAGCGTTGCCGTACGACCCAAAATGTCCTTGGCCTTGGCCGTATCCTGAACACCCGGCAGCTGCACCACGATACGATCGGCACCCTGCTGAGCGATCACAGGTTCTGCAACGCCCAGTTCGTTAATACGATTGTGCAGCGTCGAGATGTTCTGCTTTAAGGCATATTCCTGAACGTTCTGAATCGCCTTTTGCGACAGTTCGGCCGAAAGGGTGAACTTGCCTGCGCGCGTACCTTCCGTCACCACCAGATCAGGCTGAGTGGAACGAAGAAGGTCATTGGCGCGGGCGCGTTCCTGCTCGTCGTTAAAGGCGATCACAACCGTATTGCCCTGACGCGAAATGCCTGCGTGACGGATACGCTTGTCACGGAACTGCGTACGCAGATCGGCTGCCGTTGATTCGGCGCGCTTCTCAATGGCCGAGTGCATGTCGACCTGCAGCAGGAAGTGCACGCCGCCGCGAAGGTCAAGGCCGAGATACATCGGAAGCGCATTGATCTTCAGGAGCCACTCGGGCGTATTGGGCACCAGGTTGGGAGCGACGATGTAGGAAGGATCCGTACGGTCGGGGTTAAGAGCGCGTTCGAGCACTTCACGAGCCTGCAGCTGCTTTTCGGCTTCCGTCGGATCAAAGCGCACGCGCACGGTGTTTTGCTGAGCACCCTGCTCATAGAAAACACCGTTGGGCTTCAGCTGGGCATCCGCAAGCGCTTTTTCCACGCGAGCAAGCACCGTCTCGTCGATCTTCACCGTCGACTTACCGGAACTCACCTGCACTGCGGGCGATTCGCCGTAAAAATTCGGCAAGGTGTACAGCGCCGCAATGAGCAGAACCACTCCGATGACGATGTACTTCCAAAGAGCGTATCGATTCATAACAAAAACTCCGGGTCAGTCCGATGCCCGATTCCGCACAAGACGGCAAACTCGGACTCGGACGCCTTTCGTTGCGAAAATGGAATTGGCAAAAAGAGAAATTCCCCTTCAGCCTACAAAACTCTTCCGCTGAGAGTTTCGTTTCCGCAAAAACCGGCCGTTTTGATCAAACAGTTCCATTTTTTGCGCAAGAACCGCAAAAGGCCATAAACCGATTGCGGTGCATTAACTAAACGGCAAAGCGGGCGTCAGCCATATCCTTCAAGTCGGATACAGCCCGCCCGCTGCATGAAAGCCGTCTTTACTTGTCGATCGACTTCAGCGTGCCGCGCGGCAGAACCGTCTGCACAGCTCCGCGCTGCATCGTGATCGTCACGGGATTGTCTTCCACGCGGCTGATTTCGATCACGACGTACTGTTCGCTCACTTCGGCGATACGGCCGGCCAGGCCGCCGATCGTCACGATTTCATCGCCCTTGGTGAGCGCTTCGCACATCTTCTGATGTTCCTTCTGGCGCTTTTGCTGCGGACGGATCAGGAAGAACCAGAACACAACAAAAATCAGAATGATCGGAATGATCTGCATCAGCAGACCGCCGGTACCACCGGCAGCGGCCGCACCTGCGGTCTGAGCCATTGCGTCAGAAATGAAAAACACTTCTTACCTCTTTAGATGTTTTCTCGTTAAAAAATCTTGTCGTGCAACGCCTTGCGGCGTGCATTGCAAAGCCTTCGGATTATACGGAAATTCCTTGCTGAGCCTCGAAAAATTGCATTAGAGATTTACCAGTGTCAGCCGTCATTTGCAATTTTTCATTTGCCGCCGTGACTGACCCTCCATTCACACGACTGCTCCGTCGGGATTGCCCTTAAACGTTACGGCACCAACGCAGGCGCGTCCAGCCCCGTCTTTTCATCCAATCCGAAGAGAATGTTCATCGCCTGCACCGACTGCCCCGCAGCCCCTTTGACGAGATTGTCTTCCACCGCCAGCACGATGATCAGGTCGCCATTGCCAGGACGATGAACTGCCAGACGCAGGAAGTTGGATCCGCGCACGCTTCTCGTTTCAGGCGTTGATCCGGCAGGCATCACATCGACGAAGTATTCATCCGCAAAGCGATCTTCATAGAGCTTCTGAAGATCAATCTGAGTCGTGGCATCCTTCAGACGAATGTAAATCGTCGAATGAATCCCTCGAATGGTCGGCAACAGATGCGGCACAAACGTCAATTTCAGATCGTCCGTACCGGCCAGGAGTTTGAGCTGCTGCTCGATTTCGGGCGTATGACGATGGCCCTTAAGGCCATAGGCATGAAAGTTGTCCGACATTTCGGCCGTGATGATCGAAACGTCCGCCTTCTTGCCGGAACCGGAAATACCCGACTTGCTGTCGGCAATGATGGTCTTGAGATCAAACGTACCGGGATGCGCCTTTTCGTATTCCATCAAAGGCAAGAGCCCCAATTCGATGGAGGTCGGATAGCAGCCTGCCATGCCGAGAATCCGAGCGTTCTTCATCTTCTCGCGCATGGTCTCGGGTTGCCCGTAGACAGACTCTTCCAGAAGATCGGGACAGGCATGATCGAGCTTGTACCAAGTCTTGAACGTGTCCGTATCACGCAAACGGAAATCCGCTGCCAAGTCAATGATCTTGACGCCGGCAGCCGTCAATTCGCGCGCCATGCTCATGGCCACCCCGTGCGGCGTCGCAAAGAACACCACGTCGCAAGCGGTGAGTTCTGCCTCTTCGGGCGTCGTAAACACCAGATCGTCCATGAAGCCTCTGAGCGAGGGGTACATGGCCGTCACCTTGGTACCCGCATCCTTGCGCGATGTGATGGCACAGACCTCAACGTTGGGGTGCCGGCTTAACAAACGCAGCAGCTCCACGCCGGTGTACCCCGTTCCACCCACGATACCCGCCTTGATTTTCTTTTCCTGCATGTCGAAAAACTCCCCGAAGAATCTTTTTGTCTGATGTCTTTGGCAGGAAAAATGCTCCGGCAGCAGGCATAAAAAAACCGCCGCCCGGGAAAGGGAGACGGTTTTTTCGCTTCTTGCCCCGGCTTTCTTCGCAAACCAAAGTTTGCAAAAGTATACCGAGGCAGAACGCTTGCGAATGAACGATTAGCGCTTGCTGAACTGCTTGGCGCGGCGGGCCTTGCGCAGACCAACCTTCTTACGTTCGACTTCGCGGGCGTCGCGGGTCACGAGGCCGGCAGCCGACAGAACGGGCTTGAGACCGGCATCGTAGTCGATCAGAGCGCGGGTGATGCCGTGGCGCACAGCACCGGCCTGGCCGGATTCGCCGCCGCCGGTCACGTTCACCATGATGTCGAACGTTTCGACATTTTCGGTGAGCTGCAGGGGCTGCATGACGATCATGCGGCCGGTTTCACGCTTGAAGAATTCGTTGAGATCGCGGCCGTTGATCACGATCTTGCCCGTGCCGCGCTTGATGAACACGCGAGCCACGGAGCTCTTGCGACGGCCGGTGCCGTAGTTGTAGTTACCGATCATCTTTTTCCACCTTAAATGTCAAGAACCTTGGGCTGCTGTGCGGTGTGCGGGTGTTCGGCGCCGGCGTAGATCTTGAGCTTCTTGATCATGGCGTAGCCGAGACGGCCCTTCGGGAGCATGCCCTTGACCGCGATTTCGAGAGCACGGCCGGGGTGCTTGGCCTGCATTTCCTTGAAGGTGGTTTCGTAGATACCGCCCGGATAGCCGGTGTGACGGTAGTACGTCTTCTTGCCGGCCTTTTCAGCAGACAGCTTGAGCTTGTCAGCGTTGATCACGACGATGTAGTCGCCCGTATCGACATGCGGCGTGTATTCGGGCTTGTGCTTGCCGCGCAAGCGGAGTGCGATTTCGGCAGCAAGGCGGCCAAGCACCTTGTCGCTGCCATCGACCACGTACCAGTCGCGCTGTACTTCGAGCGGCTTGGCAGAGAAGGTCTTCATTGTTGTCACCTGATTCACAAAAGGACGCAGCAGATGAATTTCAAACCGCCTCGCACAGGGTGGCGCCTGTACTTTGCACAGGTTGGAGCTGTTAAACGGCCTGCTCGCGTCAATAAACAAAAACGAGGCAAAAACCACCGAAGCGCACCGCGTTCTAACTTCGCCGTGCACCGTATTCAGTGCCTTTTACCGGGAATTTCTTGTTGATTTTCTTTTTGCCGCTTGTCGCCATCAGTCCAGTGGAAAACGGGGAAACTGAAAGCACGGTGAAAATCAGACGCGCAATAATACACGATCACAACGAGAAATGCCAACGCCAAAGCGTCGGCAACCGCCTTGTTTTTACTGCGCTTTTTGAGGTGCAGGCAGGAGCGCCTTCATGAGATCGGCTTCCTCGCCTGCCGAGACTCGGCTTGATGTGCGTCGCCTGCTTGCCCTTGGGACCTTCGACGACCTCAAACGTCACCCGCTGACCTTCCTTGAGGCTCTTGAACCCCTTCATTTCAATGGCGGAAAAATGCGCGAAAAGCTCCTCACCGCCTTCGTCGGGCGTAATGAACCCAAAGCCCTTGACGTCGTTAAACCACTTGACAACTCCCTGTGCCATATTTTTCCTCTTTGTTTATTTCACTTTGTCCGAGTCTTCGCGTCGGCTCTCGGCCTTGAGCAGGTTGCAGCAACACAAAGTCCTCTTTTCAACAATCAACATTACGCCAACTTGCCGCTTTCAAGCTCATGACGCACTGCACTTTTTGCGTCGTGTGCTGTCTCGGACACACAATCGTCGAAACGACTCTTCGCAAGAGCGAAAATATACGATATATTACCTAGGATGTTTCTCCTTCTTTTCGTTTTGCATCATGTCGCGTTTTCTTCTCGGTCTGACGTTCTCGCTCATCAGTTGTGCGCTTGCGGCACAGTCGCTCGACGAAACACTGGCCGTCAAAATCGGCGACAAAATCGTCGAACTTGAAGTTGCACGCACCTCGGTCGAGCACCGAACGGGGCTCATGAACCGCACCTATATGCCGGCCGATCACGGCATGCTCTTTGTTTTTACCGCTCCGCGCCCCATCGCCATGTGGATGAAAAACACGCTCATCGACCTCGATGCAGCCTTTATCGATGCGTGCGGTCGCATCACTCAAATCGTCTCGATGCAAAAGGGTTCGCTTGAACTGCACCACTCACGCGTGGCCGCCTCCCGCGTCATCGAGATGCACGCCGGCTGGTTTGCCCGCAACAACGTCAGAGCGGGAACCGTCATTCCGGCGCTTGCCGACGCTCGCTATTGCAAGCGCACGGAGTCGGCGGCGGAATAATTACCGGTCCGCATTCACCGGAAAATCTTCTTCGGCAACAAAAGAAGCAGTACGAACCGAATCGAACTGCTTCTTTCTTTTCCTATCAACCAAAAGCGACGCGCGCATCAAATCGTTTGAAATGCACGCGCCGGTTTCGAGTTTTTTTAAGCGCCGCAGCCGCAGGCTCCGCAGCAGCAACCGCCTTCTTCACCGCGGCAGTCGCAGTCGCACGGTTCACCGTTAAAGCGACGCTGCACGAAGTCCCAATTGACGAGCTTGTCAAAGAAGGCCTGGATGTAGGCCGCACGGGCGTTGCGGTAATCGATGTAGTAGGCGTGTTCCCAAACGTCGATGACCATCAGGGGCTTGAGATGTTCCGTCAGAGGCGTACCGGCGTTGGAGGTCGAATAGATTTCAAGCTGGCCGTCCAAGCGCTTGACGAGCCACGTCCAGCCGGAGCCGAAGTTGTTGGCCGCCTTGGCCGAGAAGTCTGCAACGAAGCCTTCGTAAGAACCCCACTGCTTGACGATGGCGTCCATCAATGCGCCGGTCGGTTCGCCGCCGCCGTTGGGGCTCAGGCACTTCCAATAGAAGGCGTGGTTGTAGCTCTGCGCAGCGTTATTGAAGATCGGGCCCTGGCTTGTCTTAATGATTTCACGCAGGGATTCGGCTTCGTACATCGTGCCTTTGATGAGATTGTTGAGATTGGTGATGTAGGTCTGATGATGCTTGCCGTAGTGGTATTCCAGCGTTTCCTTGCTGATGGCCGGTGCAAGGGCGTCCATTTCATAATCAAGCTTGGGCAAAACGAACTGGCTCATTGGACTTCTCCTCGAGAATCGGTTATCGATCGGATTTCTCTGCTTGCAGGACGCGTGAGCTCCAAGATTGCCTTCTTGTGGGAAGCAGGCCGAATCGGACACGATCCACTGCTGTCTCACGAAACGTCCTTTGTCACCCTTAGATAATAGACCGAAATCATCGGGAATCCGTGAGACAAAACCCGGCAAACGCAAATTCCTTTCTTTTTAAAGGAAATTTTCTTTAGCTTCTCGGTTTGCGCTCGATGACCCGGGCTCGCGCAGAGCCCTTCTCAAACAGGATGGATACCGTTTCGCCTTCGGCGAGCTGTTCCGCGTCGCGCACCGGACGACCCTGACTGTCGGTTGTAAGAGAAAAGCCGCGGGCCAACGTCTTGGTGATATCCAAAGCCGACAGAGACGCGGAAAGCCGCTCAAGTTCCGCTCGTTTGGCCTCAATGCGAAGAGACACCGCCTGCCGAAGGCTTTTTTCGAGATGCGCCGTTTCGGCTCGCGCTTTGTCAAAGGCCGGGCGAACACGCAAAAGATTCATTTGCGCAAACGCCGTCTTGGATGCAGCAGCCTGCAGACACACACGCCGTTCGGCCGCAAGCGTCATTGCGTTTCGATCAAGTCGCTCGGTCAGCGCGTCAAGATACCGTTCGAAGATCTGTCGCAATTCCCGCTGAGCAGGCACCCTGGCCCGCAGCCTCAGCACAACGTTTTGCATGGCCGACTGCAAACGAACGGCTTGAGTCAACTGCGATCGACTCAGGCGCAAATTCGCCTGCATCACTGTCGCCAGACGCGTTTCGAGTGTCGAAAGCCACTGAGGCGCCGTCGACCAGTGCTGCAACACAAGAGAACAGGCGGCGGTCGGCGTCGGCGCTCTCACGTCGGCAGCCATATCGGCAATCGTAAAATCGGTTTCGTGCCCGATACCCGTCACAACCGGCATCGGCATTGCCCGCAGTTCTCGGGCTAGTGCTTCGGAGTTAAAGCTCCAGAGGTCCGCCAAAGAGCCGCCCCCGCGCACAAGAAGCAAAACGTCAACTTCGTTTCTTTCGCGAGCTTTTTTGAGCGCAGCAAGGATTTCGCCTTCCGAAGCTTCGCCTTGAACGCCTGCGTGATAAATCACGAAGGGCACCCACGGAGCCAAGCTCGCACGCGTCTTCATAACGTCCTGAAGCGCAGCCGTTTCGGTGCTTGTGATCACCCCCACGGACTGCGGATAGCGCGGCAGTTCCTTTTTAAGCGTTGCGTCAAAAAGGCCTTCGGCCAGAAGCTTTCGCTTGAGAGCCTCGAATTTGGCAAACAGAGCGCCGTCGCCGGCGGCTTGTACGGCAACGACGTTGAATTGCAACTGTCCGCGCACCTCAAAGACGTCGAGCGTACCGGTGAGCACCACAGCTTCGCCCTGCTCGGGCAGTCGTTTCAGTCGATAGGCGTTGCGACGCCAGACCACGCAGTGCAAAATCGCGTCGTCTTCGTTGTCCTTGAGATCGAGATAGACGTGTCCGGACGGATAGGGCTTGATCGAATGGATTTCGCCTTCGATACGAATCAACCCCAGACGATTGAGCCCGCCCTTGATGCGGCGCAGAATGCAAGAGACGCCGACGGCCGGCGGCAATGCGAAAGCACCGTCCTCGTCTTGGGTCATTGCGCTCTGAGAATCTGCGGCACCCCCACTGCCACGGTCCAGGGCTCAACTTCAAAAGAAGCGATCAACCCGGCGTGGTAGTAAGGATCGTCTTTGGCAAACGCACGCAACTCATCGGCCGAGTTCGCACGGCACACGATCAGGGCCGAGAGACTCTCGGGCAAAACGCCTGCCGCCAGAACAAGGCCGTCGTCTACTGCTTTTTGCAGGCGCGCGAGATGCTCGGCACGAAAAGCATCGCGCCGAGCCATATAGTCATCAACGTAACGGTACGTCAGAACAAAGTGCTGCATGACCGTCGGCAGAAAGAATTAACGGCGACGCGTCTGGCTGCCGGCAGCCGGAGCCGCAGAGGGACGACCTTCGATATGGCGGAAGGTGATGCGGCCCTTGGTGAGGTCATAAGGAGAGAGCTCGAGCGAAACCTTGTCGCCGGCGAGAATTCGGATGTGGTGCTTGCGCATCTTGCCGTTGGTGTAGGCGATGAGCTCGTGACCGTTTTCAAGCTTGACGCGATAACGGGCGTCGGGGAGAACTTCGAGCACCTGGCCCGACATTTCAATTAGATCTTCTTTTGCCATAAATCCTGTAGCGCGCGGCGAAACGCTAAAAAATGAGGTGCCGCACTGCGGTTTGGTTGTTGTTTGAGGGCGGTTGCAATGTTGACGCCGAAATTTCTCTCCGGCCTTTTTGGGCAACCACGCAGCGAAGGCGCCATTTTAGTCGGCGAACCGCTGTTTTTCCAAGATTTTTTGCGGGAATTTTATACGCCGTCGCCTGTAAACAATCCTGCTGAGAATTTTTTCATCACCCAACACACACTTTCTTGGTTTTCAGCTTCAGACAACCTCAATCGGCGAAAATTGCCGTATAAGGCCGTCTGCCGCGGATTTTGTCCAATTTTGTGCGTGCGGCCGTTAAAATTCGGGCGTATCAATCGGGTTTGTACCGATTTTTCACCCTATCCCTTTTGCCGGGGATTCAAATTAAATTAGAAGGTTGAGTCGGTTTGACTCGCCTTTCCCGCAGACTCAGTTGGAATCGCAATGTCTCATCACGTTCTCGTCGCTTACTACAGTCACGCCGGTCATACGGCCCGCATCGCACGCACCATCATGGAAACGATCGTTGCCGAGGGGCATGGGTGCGACATGGTGGACATGATGGAGGGCGTCCGCGAGGGTGTGGATTGGGCGAAATACGACATCGTGATCGTGGGCTCTCCCATCGTGTACGGCGTCTACAACAAGATCGTCTGGGAATTCTGCTCGATGTACAAAAACGAAATCGAGTCGCGTCCCAACAGCTTCTTCAACGTGACGGTCGTCGCCCGTTCGCCTGAAAAGGCAACGCCCGAAGGCAACCGTTACCTGCAGAAGTTCGTCAAGCGCAGCGCCTGGAAGCCCCGCGACCTGAAGTGCTTTGCCGGCAAGGTGGACTACCCGAACTGGAACTTCTTCGAGCGCATGATGATCCGCATCATCATGAAGATCACCGACGGTCCCACGGATTCGAGCGTCGCAATCGACTACACCGACTACAACGATGTCAGAGCCTACGCGCGCCACTGCCTGCAGCTTGACAAACTGCAGGCTCGCCGTTCGCCCCGACGCTGACCGTTTGACGCGGCGCCTTGATCGCAACAGTCGGAGTGCCGCCAACCGATTGACACAGAAAAATTTAGGCGTTGCCGTTGCAGCGTCATGCCGCGGCGCAACGTGAAAACGAAGGATCACTCATCCATGTCCGAGACTTCTCTTCCCTGGCTCAAGCACTATCCCGAAGGCTTTCCGGCCGAAATCAACCCCGATCGTTTCGCCTCCATTCCGGCACTTTTCGACACGGTTGCCGAAACCTACGGCGATCACCCCGCCTTCATCTGCATGGACAAAGTGCTCACATACCGGGAAATCTGCGATCTCTCGAAGGACTTTGCGGGCTACCTGCAGTCGCTTCCCGGCATGAAACCGGGCGATCGCGTCGCCATCATGATGCCCAACCTGCAACAGTACATCATCACGCTGTTGGGCATCCTGCGCGCGGGCATGATTGCCGTCAACGTCAATCCGCTATACACCTCGCACGAACTCGGGCACCAGCTTGCCGACAGCGGCGCCAAAGCCATCGTCATCATCGAAAACTTCGCCAAGACGCTGCAAAACACGCTCTCGGAAACGCCCGTCAAACACATCGTGACCACCAAGGTTGGCGACATGTTGCCCTGGCTCAAGCGCACCGCCGCCGATTTTGTCGTGCGTTACGTCAAGAAGATGGTGCCGGAATTCAACCTTCCCGGTCACGTCAATTTCCGCAAGGCGCTTTCGATCGGTCATTCCAAGGGCTTTAAGCCGTTCGAACTCAAAAACACCGATGTTGCGCTGTTGCAATACACCGGCGGCACCACAGGCGTGGCCAAAGGCGCCATGCTCACGCACCGCAACGTGCTTGCCAACGTCGAGCAGACCGGCACCTGGATCAGTCAGACCTTTGAAATGGGCAAAGAAGTGGCCATGACCGCTTTGCCGCTCTATCACATCTTCAGTTTCACCGCGACGCTGTGCTTCTCGAAGTTTGCCGCCACCCAGGTGATGGTGCCCAATCCGCGCGACATTCCGGGCCTGGTGGAACTCATCAAGAAGTGGGACTTCTCGATCATCCCCGGCGTCAACACGCTCTTTAATGCGCTTGTCAACAACAAGGAATTCAAGAACCACAAGTTCACGCGCCTCAAAATGACCGTGGGCGGCGGCGCTCAGGTGCAACGTACGGTTGCCGAGAAGTGGTACAACGCCACCGGCTGCCACATCCTTGAAGCCTACGGCCTCACGGAAACCAGTCCCGGCGTCTGCGGCAACCTGCCCGACGCTCCCTGGGACGGCTCGGTGGGCTACCCCCTGCCCTCCACGCTCGTTTCCATTCGCGGCGAACAGTTCGTTGATCTCGGCGTGTGTTCTGATCCGGAAAAGGTCGCCGAACACACGGGCGAAATCTGCGTCAAGGGCCCGCAGGTGATGGCAGGCTACTGGGAAAAGCCCGAAGAGACCGCCAACGTCCTCATCGACGGCTGGCTCAGAACCGGCGACGTGGGCTTTATGGATGAACGCGGCACGATCACGATCACGGACCGCAAGAAGGACCTGATCATTGTGAACGGCCTTAACGTCTATCCCAATGAAATCGAAAGCGTGATCGCCTCCATGCCCGGCGTGCTCGAATGCGGCGTCGTGGGCGTCAACAATCCGCGCGTGGGCGAAATGGTCAAGGCCGTGATCGTCAAGAAGGATCCGGCGCTCACCCGCGACGACGTCGTCAAATACTGCCGCGCGCGCCTCACCGGCTACAAGTGCCCGCGCACGATTGTCTTCGTGAAGGCTCTTCCGAAGACTGCCGTCGGAAAAATTCTTCGCCGCAACCTGCGCGACATGAAAGAAACGGATTAGTATTGCGAACTTTCTCGGTTCGCAGGACTGATACCAAATGATTCTGACAATTGCCCTGCTACTGTCTTTTCAGCTGGCAGGGCTTTTACTTGTGACGCTCTTCGGACTGCCCGTTCCCGGGCCCGTGATGGGCATGGTGCTTTTTCTTTTCGCCTTGATGACCGTCAACGGCCTTCTGGAAAAAACGCTGCCCGTCGTCAATGTTTTGCTTGCTCACTTTGCCCTCCTCTTTGTGCCTGCCGGCGTCGGCATCATCGAGCACTTTGACCGCCTTCAGGCCGAATGGCTGCCGATTGCGGCTTCCATCATCGGTTCGTCCATCCTCGCCATGGCCACGACCGTCCTGGTAACGCGCTGGGTGGCTCGACTTCTGCAAGGCTCGAGCAAAAAGGAGAAGCGTCGTGCTTGATTCGATTCTTTCTCAATTGACTCTCACAGTCGAGAAGCTTCTTGCCGATCCCGCACTGTGGCTTTGCGCGACGCTTCTGGCTTACGCCTTGGGCATGTGGGTATACAAGAAAAGCGGCTACAAAACCATCTGCACGCCGCTTCTCGTTGCCATCGTTCTTCTTGTTGTGACGCTAGAAGTCACCGGTACCGACTACAAGACCTATCTCAACGGCGGCCAGCACATCAACTTTCTGCTGGGGCCGGCCACCGTTGCCTTGGCTGTTCCGCTCTATGAACAACGTCTGCGTTTGGCCAAAATGTGGGTGGCGCTCACCTGCGGTCTTATTGCAGGCGGTACGGTCGCCATCGTTTCCGCCGTTCTGATTGCCGGTGTCCTCGGCGCCTCTCCCGAGACGATGATTTCCCTTGCTCCCAAGAGCGTCACCGTCCCGATTGCCATGGCAGTAAGCGAACACTTGGGCGGTATTCCGGCTTTGACGGCAGCCCTGGTGGTGATCACGGGGGTTGTGGGTTCGTTGATGGCGCGAGGCTTGTTGGGAATTTTGAGGGAAAAGGACGATGCCGTGCGCGGCTTTTCCATCGGTCTGGCTGCTCATGGCGTCGGCACCGCCACAGCCTTCCAGATGAATCGCGACACGGGCGCATTCTCCGGTCTGGCAATGGGGCTGACAGGTCTTTTCACTGCGTTTGCCGCTCCGTTCCTGCTGCCCTATCTGCTGAGCTTGTTCGAATAAGTCTCAGCGTTGTCAGGCTCGTTGCCAGGCAACAAACCGACGCTGCGCGGCACCGAACACCAACGCCATGCGATTCAGTTCTTTAGCACTTGCGCTCTCGCCGTAACGTCGAGAGCGTACTTGCTCAACCGCTTGCTCGAGCAACGCACCGACTTCTTCCTCATCTTTCGCAAACTTAAATTCGAAAATCCAACGTCTGTTACCAGTTTCGACCTCCAGATCGCTGCGCCCGAGAGCCGTGTGCTTCTCTACCACAACGTCAATCCCGGCACCGATCAAGAGAACCTGTAGCAGAGCTCTGCATTGCATCTCTCCGGTCACCGGATACGCCTAGTAGTCAATCGCGGTGACTTCTCCCCTCACTTAAGTGAGGGGCTTCCTGCTTCATAGCGAGTTCGGCATCCGAGTTTCCCCAGACACCTCTCCGGCTCCACAGGCATAACATCGGCCCAGCCCGGACCTAGCTTTACA
>OJMI01000222.1_pt1 | contig 81990 bp, 63 predicted proteins | sample 1597131 | NCBI WGS metagenome assembly OJMI01 (sample SAMEA2452116, study PRJEB22498) | human gut metagenome | reverse complement strand
AACTTATTCAAGCTTTGGAAATGTGTCACAATAAAAACCAAAGCAATCCGCCTAAAAAGCACGGCAATATGCCGTTGTAATTGTTCAATGTGTGTGTATCCCCGCAGAAGTGATTTTTCCGGGGATACTTTTACCAACCCACATGATGGGAAATTTTAAATATAAAATGATGACTTAGTTAAAAATAAATATATTTCTTAATACTATGGAACTTCTTAAAAACCTCTTTGAAGGATATCCCAATCTTTGGGGCGGAGGTGTAGCACACTCCGTACTCATTCTGTCACTAGTTATCGCCTTTGGAATTATGCTGGGTAAAATAAAAATATCCGGCATCTCACTTGGTGTCACATGGATTCTTTTTGTCGGTATCGTATTCGGCCATTTCAATCTGAATCTGAATGAACACCTGCTACATTTTCTAAAAGAATTCGGTCTTATTTTGTTCGTCTATTCCATTGGTTTGCAGGTGGGTCCCGGTTTCTTCTCAGCCTTTAAGAAAGGAGGATTTACGCTGAACATGTTGGCTATGGGGGCTATTTTTATCAGTGTAGTCATTACTATCATTTTACATTTTACTACCGGAACTCCCATAACCACCATGGTCGGCATTCTCTCTGGTGCTGTTACCAATACTCCCGGCCTTGGTGCCGCCCAACAGGCAAATAGTGATTTAAATGGCATAGATGCACCGGAGATTGCGATGGGATATGCTGTTGCCTATCCCTTGGGGGTGGTTGGTGCCATTCTCTCATTGCTTGCACTGAAATACATTCTTAATATCAAAACATCACAAGAAGAAGCCGATGCCGAAAAAGGATTGGGACATTTACAGGAACTGACCGTACGCCCCGTTACATTAGAGATAAAAAATGAAGCAATACATGGGAAGACCATTAAGGAAATACGTCCTTTGGTAAACCGCAACTTCGTCATTTCGCGCATACGCCATCATGACGGACAGCAGGAAGTGGAACTAGTAAATTCAGAAACGATATTACATATTGATGACAAGATTCTGGTTATCTCGAACCCTATTGACATTGAAGCGATTACAGTATTTTTTGGCAAACAGGTAGAAATGGAATGGGAACAGTTAAACAAGAAACTTATCTCACGCCGCATTTTGATAACAAAGCCTGAGTTAAATGGAAAAATGCTCTCACAACTTAAGATACGAAATAACTTCGGTGCGAGCATCACCCGTATCAACCGTTCAGGAGTAGACTTGGTAGCCTCCCCACATTTACAGTTGCAAATGGGCGACCGTGTAACTATAGTTGGTAGTGAACTTGCTGTCACTCATGCCGAAAAGGTTTTGGGAAACTCCATGAAGAGACTGAATCATCCCAATCTTATCCCCATTTTTTTCGGCATCGCATTAGGATGTATCTTGGGAAGTATTCCATTTATGTTTCCAGGTATTCCACAACCAGTAAAACTTGGTCTAGCAGGTGGACCGCTTATTGTATCCATTCTTATCAGTCGTTTCGGTCCTCAATATAAAATGATTACATACACCACGATGAGTGCTAACTTGATGATAAGAGAAATCGGGATTTCCTTATTCCTAGCTTGTGTAGGGTTGGGAGCCGGGAAAGATTTTATAGAGACAATTGTAAATGAAGGTGGATATATTTGGATTATGTATGGAGCTATTATTACGACCGTACCATTAATCATAACGGGGCTCATTGGGCGTTATGCCTGTAAATTAAACTATTATACCCTTATTGGTGTATTATCAGGAGCAAATACTAATCCGCCTGCCCTCGCCTATTCCAATGATCTGACTTCATGTGACGCTCCGGCCGTGGGATATGCCACCGTATATCCGCTTGCTATGTTCCTACGCGTACTTACGGCTCAATTATTGATACTCTCATTAGGTTAAACTTTAAAATTCTTTAAATATGTACCAACAAGAAACGATTACCAAAGAACTACATTTACAGTTAAGTGATGAAGATTTGGCACAGTTCGAACTTGATGCCAAAGAAACGGAACGTCTCGGACACATCGGCACCCACATGGATTGCTATATGGAAGCTCCCCGCTATAAAGAATATGTAACAGATGCCGTCGTGGTAGATTGTCGGAACGGACTACCAGCCGACGAATACTTTAATAACTTGGACATAGAAGGTAAAGCATTGGTTTTATATACCGGCAATATGGCAACCAACGACTATGCAACCAAAGACTTCTTTATGTTTGACATGAAGCTTAATTGGGACTCTCTGGCTGCATTACTTTATAACCATCCAAAGTTTATTCTTATTGACTCACATGGGTTAGGCATGTTTTCACAACACCGGTTATTCGATATGGAATGTGAGAAAAACGGTTGTTTTCTTATTATGTGCCTGATGCTTGAAGGAGAAGAAATATTGAATATAAAAAAATTAAAGATTGAAATTGACAAGGAAATGCCTTCCACTGGAAAGCCATGTCGTGTCTATGGATTCTAAAAAAAGAAAAACATAACTTCATTTAAATGGATAAGACAGCCGAAACTTTGATAGATGTCAGTGGATTTATTTCTGAATATTCCGCTCACATGATGGGATGTGGTGTACATACTTCACGAGTGATACGCAGTGCCAATCGCATTGGGGAATCATTCGGTTATATGGTAAAAATCAGTGTCATTCAGAAAAAGAAAAGACGAGATCGAAAAGCAAGTATATCAATTGGTTACTCATAACAATAGTAGCTGTGCTGCTTGGAAGCATGGTAGTAGAACTTGTCCAAAATGTTTAATACCATCCAACTTTTATAAATCATTTCTGATTTTTAAACTAACTCAATGCTGTAATAATTCCAATTTCCATTATCTTTGTTCCCGAATCGGTTCCGAATAGATGTCCTCTATCCGGATTAAAAGGGAATCGGGTGTAAATCCCGGACAGTCCCGCTGCTGTGAAACTCCGATAAAATTTCCGATACGTACCTATTGCCACTGCCTGACTCCACATAACGAGAACGCGGGAAGGCATCGGAAATGAGGAGCCAGTCAGAAGACCTGCCATTCATCAAAGGCCGTTTCTACTCGTGGGGTTAGGGAAGCGGTACGAAAATATACAATAATTCATACCAACAGCATCTCATGCAAATAATTAAAAGGAATGGGACAACAGAATCCTACGACAGGGAAAAAATAGCCGTTGCCATACGGAAAAGTTTTATCAGTACCCAAAAAGAAATAACAGATGAAGCTGTCTACACCATAGTAGATGAAGTGGAACAATTTCTGCATCAAAACGAAGCAAATCGTAGTGTAGAACGCATTCAGGACGAAGTGGAACGTAGCTTGATGGAACATGGCTTTTACGCAGAAGCCAAAAACTATATACTTTACCGTTGGCAGCGCACAGAAAGAAGAAAAGTCCTCAGTCAAATCATTACCGGAACCGGTGATGATACTATAGCAAATATACTGAAAGAGATACAAAAAGACTTCTCCGGGAAGGAATATAGTCTAACCTTTCTCGCAGAGAAATTCACAAGTTTCTGTAAACCGGATATGACATCCGGGGAACGGTTGGCGGCACTTGTCAAAGCGGCTGTAGAACTGACAACACAAGAAACTCCCGACTGGGAATTCATTGCAGCGCGTCTGCTGAATTTCCGATTGACAAAGAAACTGACCGAACAGGCGGAAGCTGCCGGCATCTTTTCATTTTATGATAAATTACGCTACCTCACCGACGAGGGCTTGTATGGTAATTATATCTTGGCCTCCTATACTCCACAGGAGATAGAAACGGCAGCCGGCTTCATGTGTCCCGAACGTGACAAGCTTTTCAATTATTCAGGACTGGATCTGCTTGCCAAACGTTATCTGATCCGTACCCGTTCACACGAACCTATAGAGTCTGTGCAGGAAATGTATTTAGGGATTGCCCTTCATCTCGCTATGCCCGAAAAACAGAACAGACTGCAATGGGTAAAAAAGTTCTATGATATATTAAGTCGTCTGGAAGTCACAATGGCCACTCCTACCCTGGCAAATGCCCGAAAACCTTATCACCAGTTATCCAGTTGCTTCATTGATACAGTGCCCGATAGTCTGGAAGGCATTTACCGCAGCTTAGACAATTTTGCGATGGTAAGCAAATTTGGAGGAGGAATGGGAATGTACTTTGGCAAAGTTCGTGCCGCAGGTGGAAACATACGCGGATTCAAAGGTGTGGCCGGAGGTGTAATCCGATGGATGAAACTGGTGAATGACACTGCTGTAGCCGTTGACCAGTTAGGTATGCGTCAGGGAGCCGTAGCCGTCTATCTGGATGTATGGCACAAAGACTTGCCTGAGTTTCTGCAACTCCGGACCAATAATGGAGATGACCGGATGAAAGCGCACGACATCTTCCCCGCCGTATGCTATCCGGACTTATTCTGGCGTATGGCGAAACGGGATTTAAACCAGCAATGGCATTTATTCTGCCCCAATGAAATAATGACCGTCAAAGGATACTGTCTGGAAGACTACTACGGAGAGGAATGGGAACAAAGATACATGGATTGCGTAAATGACTCCCGACTCTCCAAGCGCAGCATGAGCATCAAAGATATCGTCAGACTGATACTGCGTTCGGCTGTAGAAACAGGTACTCCCTTTACATTCAATCGTGACACCGTGAACCGTGCCAATCCCAATGCGCACCGGGGAATCATTTATTGCTCCAATCTTTGCACGGAAATAGCACAAAACATGTCCTCCATTGAAACAGTTTCTACAGAGATATGTACGGAAGATGGTGATACAGTGGTAGTCAAAACAATCCGGCCCGGAGACTTTGTGGTATGTAATCTTGCCAGCCTTTCATTAGGACATTTGCCCTTGGAGGATGAAAAACAAATGAAAGAAAAGGTGGCAACTGTAGTACGGGCATTGGATAATGTGATTGAACTGAACTTTTATCCGATTCCTTTTGCTCAGATTACCAATCATCGCTACCGCAGTATCGGCTTGGGAGTCAGCGGCTATCATCATGCTCTTGCTGTTCGCGGCATTCGTTGGGAAAGCGAGGAACATCTCAGTTTTATGGATAAAGTTTTCGAACGTATCAACTATGCTGCCATAGCAGCAAGTAGCGAACTGGCAAAAGAAAAAGGGGCCTATCATTATTTTGAAGGCAGCGACTGGCAGACCGGAGCTTATTTTATAAAACGGGGTTATAATTCGCCAGAATGGAAAGCATTGGCTGTAAAGGTTTCCACACAAGGAATGAGAAATGCCTATCTTCTTGCCATTGCCCCCACCAGCAGCACCAGTATCATTGCCGGAACCACTGCCGGAACAGATCCGGTAATGAAACGTTTCTTCTTGGAAGAAAAGAAAGGAGCCATGCTGCCACGTGTTGCACCGGCATTGTCCGATAAGACCTATTGGATATATAAAAGTGCTTATCTGACAGATCAGACATGGAGTATCCGTGCCGCAGGGATCCGGCAGTTACATATAGACCAGGCGCAAAGTCTGAATCTATACATTACCAATGAATTTACCCTGAGACAAGTATTAAACCTGTATTTGCTGGCATGGGAATGTGGCGTAAAAACAGTATATTATGTCCGCAGCAAATCATTGGAAGTAGAAGAATGTGAAAGCTGTGCTTCCTGATCTTTTCGTAAACACTCCAGTACTGAATTGTCATGCTAAAACATTTCTTGTAGGGGCACCATGCTTGCGCCCCTACAAGAAATGAATAACAAATTTATTTTTAATATACAGCCTTGAGTTAGCAGTAAAACAAGAAGACAGAATATAAAACAACAATAAATCATGAATACAATAAAATTAAAAAAGAATGCCCTTTTCAATCCTGAGGGAGATACCGACCTCCGTCACAGAAGAATGATTGGAGGAAACACCACCAATTTGAATGATTTCAATAATATGCGCTACAAATGGGTTAGTGACTGGTATCGTCAGGCCATGAATAATTTTTGGATTCCCGAAGAAATCAATCTCACCCAAGACACCAAGGATTATCCTCACCTGGACCAGGCAGAACGCACCGCCTATGATAAAATCCTGAGTTTTTTAGTGTTCCTTGATTCTTTACAAAGCAATAATCTGCCCACCATCAGCGAATACATCACAGCCAATGAAGTTAATCTATGCCTCCATATCCAAGCCTTTCAGGAATGTGTACACAGCCAAAGCTACAGTTACATGCTGGATTCTATCTGTAGCCCCGAAAAGCGTAACGAGATCCTTTACCAATGGAAGACAGACGGACACCTGCTGAAAAGAAATACCTTTATAGGCAATTGCTATAACGAATTCCAGGAAAGTCAGGATGGATTCACATTGATGAAAACCCTTATCGCCAACTATATATTGGAAGGAATCTATTTCTATAGCGGATTCATGTTTTTCTATAACTTGAGCCGTAATGGAAAAATGTCAGGTTCCGCACAAGAAATCCGATATATCAATCGAGATGAAAACACGCATCTGTGGTTATTCCGCAACATTATTCTGGAATTAAAGAAAGAGAAACCGGATTTATTCACTCCCGATAAAGTAAAAATATATGAATACATGATGCGTGAGGGGGTCAAGCAGGAAATAGAATGGGGACAATATGTAATAGGAGACAATATACAGGGACTCAACCGGAAAATGATAGAAGATTATATTCAATATTTAGGCAATCTCCGTTGGAGTAGTTTAGGTTTTGGCCCTCTGTACGAAGAAAACCATAAAGAGCCGGAAAGCATGCACTGGGTATCTCAATATTCCAATGCCAATATGGTAAAGACTGATTTTTTTGAAGCAAAGAGTACGGCTTATGCCAAAAGCACAGCTTTGGAAGATGACTTATAACCCATTTACAAAATAATTTTGCTCCGCATCTTAAACCGTTAAGATACGGAGCAATAAATGACCTGACAGAAACATTTCCATTAAAGACTATCAATAAACAGCTGTCGCCACCTCTTTCACATTATCCACCGCACCCACTGTATAAAAATGTATCCCCGGAACCCCATATGCTATCAGCTCCCGGCATTGATTGATACACCACTCTATGCCTAATGCACGCGCTTCTTTATCATCCTTGCATTTCATTGCTTCCACAACCAATTCCTGTGGTAAATCCACATTGAATGTTTTAGGAATAACACTGAGTTGTGATAGCTTGGAAAAAGGTTTGATGCCCGGTACGATAGGAACATTAATCCCCTCTTTTCTTGCACGCTCCACAAAGTCAACGTATTTTCGGTTATCATAAAACATTTGTGTCACTACATAATCGGCTCCGGCTTCCACTTTCTTTTTTAACCAATATAAATCTTGTTCCATGTTGGGAGATTCCTCATGCTTCTCCGGATAGCCTGCCACCCCATAACGAAAAGGAGTTAAAGGAGCCTGAATCGGCGTTCCATCAATAAATTTGCCTTCATTAAAAGCATTGATCTGCTCTTCCAACTCCAAAGCATGGGCATAACCATCTTTCTCGGGAACAAAAGAAGATTCATCTTTTGCCTTGTCACCCCGGAGTACCAACAGATTAGTAATACCTAAGAATTGCAAATCAAGCAATATATATTCCGTATCTTCACGCGAGAAACCACTGCACAAAATATGCGGTACAACAGTAATATCATATTTATTATGTATAGCCGCAGCCACCGCTACCGTACCCGGACGCCGCCGATAACGATTACGTTCATATAAACCACCCCCCAACTCGCGATACACATATTCGCTGCGATGAGTGGTAATATTGACATAAAGAGGATCAAACTCCCGTAATGTATCTATTGTAGCATATAGTTTTTCAATTCCAGTACCTTTCAACGGTGGAAGAACCTCGAAAGAAAATGCTGTTTTCTTTTCCTTATTTATCAACTCAGCAATACCCATCTTTTTTGACCTTTTTACTTATTAATTCCGATAAATCCATATAACAGACAGCTATATAGAAGATTTATCTTTATATTAATCACATTTCAGATTTATTTCTTCACAAAGATAGGAATAGCAGATTTTACATCCAATAAAGCATTTTATTTTAGATAATTATTCTAAATAAAGAGTATCAAAAGAATTATTATCTAAAATAACCTGTTCGAAAGTCCTATAACAGGTTATTTATTCTATGACGCAAATTGCCGGGAGAGGGCGGACAGCGCTCCTCTCCCGGCAATAATATATACAAATTAAAAACTCAATTTCACTCCGGCAAAGTAAGAACGCGGCATACCCGGTCCATAAATGTAACCGGAATCACGTTTTGCCCCCCGGTCAAAGTCACTTTGATACGCATTAAAGATATTATGTACTCCAGCATTGACCTGCATGGTTATGCCTTTATACAAATTGAAATCATAACCGGCTTTCAGATTCAATTCAAAGAAATCAGGTGTATTCACAGCAATGTCCTTATCAATAAAACCTGCTTTATGTTCTACCATCATACTACCGGTATAAGTACCGGACAATGCAATAGTCATCGGTACGAAAGGGTTGTATGACAAAGTGAAATATCCATAAGTATTCGGAGTACGGAACATTTTTTTCTCCATCGGAACCGTTTCATCATCACTCCATGCACGTGCCTGCTTGTATTCGGCCTTCTGCATGGTAACGCCGGCCTGCAATTGAAGTAAGGAACGGTAAGCAATCTTTCCTTCCAAAGTCAAACCATATACCTTAGCTCCTTTCTCGTTATACCGTTCATTGATAATAATACCGTCACGCTCTCCTTTCTGACGTAAGGCAAATACGTCTGAAAGCGAAGTATAAAAACCTTCTATAAGCAAGTTTCCCTGAAAATCTCCCCAACGATGATACAAATCTCCCGATATACTCAGACTTTGTGATTTTTCTTCTGTCAAGTCTTTTGCCAGTTCAATCATAGACACAGTTCCACCTACATTTTCTATATGCAAATCTTCATCAAAAGCCTGAGGTGCACGGAATCCGAAAGAATAGCTGGCACGCAGGTTCATATTTTCGGTCGGATTGTAACGAAGATTAGCACGCGGACTGAAGATTACATGATCCACCATATTATGTTTATCCAAACGCCCTCCAAGTAAAAAGCTCCACTGCTTGTTCTTCCATTCATTCTGGAAAAATGCACTGGCTATACGGACTTCTTGTTTGGTATAACGGTTATACCCCCACATATCATCCGTCAAGTTATCCTGATTATATTCCAGTCCTCCGGTAAAATCGGCAGGCATAAAGAAACATTTATCAAAACTATAGATATACTGCGATCCTGTGACCCAGGTAAAATCCGTGGTCGCGCCATACGCATTCACATCTTGTCCTCCACCATAATAACTGTCGCGTCCTGTATGCTGTGCAGAAGCATATACACTCAGCCGCTGTTTCTCATCCGGAGAGAAATAATCAAATTTTGCTCCCCCGCTATTGATAGTATGCTGCAATTGTTCGGCTATATCCGCTTCATGGGGAGGTCGGTTCAGTTTATTCCCGCCACGACGGAACTCACTGAGATGATGATATTCAAAAGTCAGTTTTGAATATGTACTTGTTTTGATAAAAGAACGAAAACCGACTGTCTGATTTTTCAGTTTTGGCAATTCGGTGTAGCCATCGCCATCATTGTCATAACCGCTTCTTTCTCTGTTCTGTCCAAAAATATACAATCCTGCCTTATGATTATCAGTCACTAACGAAGCATTCAGTGTCGTATTATTATCCCAAGAAGAAGTACCGCCTATGCCTGTCAGAGTATGTGTCAACTGCCCTGAGTTCCGTACAGGCTCCTTGGTGATTATATTAATGGTTCCCGCAATGGCTGAAGAACCGAACAAAGCCGAACCTCCTCCGCGCATCACCTCTACACGCTCAATCATATTGGCAGGTATCTGTTCCAATCCATATACACCGGCCAAGGCACTGAATATAGGACGCGAGTCAATCAATATCTGCGTATAAGGGCCATCCAACCCATTGATACGTACTTGCTGGAAACCACAGTTCTGACAATTATTCTCGACCCGCACTCCGGGCTGAAAATTCAGTCCTTGCGACAATGTGGAGGAATTAGTGTTCTCAAACACTTTCACATCCATCACATTAACCAACGTAGGTGCCATGCGGCGGGTGGTCTCACTACGATTGGCAGACACCACCACTCCGTCCAATGCTATCAAATCCTCTTCTATCTCGAAGTTCTCCTCCAAAGTTTTCCCTTTTCTTAAAGTTACTTTCCGGCTGACCGTCTTGTAACCGACAGCACTTACCTCCATGGTAAATTCTCCTTCAGGCAGATTTTTAAGAAAATAGTGTCCACTGGCGTCAGTCATAGTCCCTATGGTAGTTCCTTTCAGCGATACGCTGATAAAAGAAAGATGCTCTTCCGTATTCTTATCCAATACATGACCTATGATATTGGCATCGGACTTATTCAATTCATTGGCGTGCACAGCCGATGATGAGAGTAGAAAACACACTGCTCCCATCAAGAAAAATATATATTTCTTCATGTGTTGTTATTCTGTTTATTAATAAATAAAAGGATAGCGGTCAGAAGAATGAATCCGCAAACAGATAATGTAACGGAAAATCACTCCACCAACATAAAAATATACTATTTAACAAACAGCGGGAGGCGCGCGCAAATAAATGCCACAACCGGTTCGTATCAGTTTGATGCGTTCTACAGCCGGCACAGCCAGCAAACACAGCAATACCCAAAAGACCGTTGTGGAAGACGAAGTGAACAAACTACCGGAAGCAGCAAAAGAAGAAAGGAAAAAGATAGTTTCCAATTCCACTTCTGTATGTTGATGCTCCCCTTTAAACGGATGCGAGTGTACGATAATCACCCCATTTACCACATGCGAGTGAGTAAAAAGGGTAATACCTCCCAAATAGGCAATAAATATCAGTGGAAGGAAAAGCTTTAGAATATGAATCAAATGCTTCTTCATCGTAACGGGGGCAAAGATAGAACTATTTCCAATAGCAGTCAATACCTATTAATAGTAGTTATGGATTTAAAACCGGAAACAAGCCTCTCATCCTGCCAAAGAAAATGCCCATTCGTCCTTAGTTGTCCCTTCCTTATATATTAAGAAGCCTATAAATCAGTATCAAACATCACAAAAATGTTTCTTTTATTTTCAGAATCCCAAAAGATTTTAAAATAAAACCCTACCTTTGCATCAGATTTGGTGATGTAAGTACTTTCCGTATTTGCATAAAAGGGAATTCGGTCATAGAATCCGAAGCAGTGCCCGCTACTGTGAAACCCGTCAATGAAAAGCAACTCTCGCCATGCCACTGTTTCCTTTGTAAGAAATGGGAAGGCGCTTTTCAGGGTGAAGCCAGGAAACCTGCCAGGTCTGAACATAGATAATTCACGCTTTCCCGGGGCCAGGAAAGCTAATTATTAATTCTTAAATTATTTCGATGAAAAAGAAATGTTTACTGACAGCCTTATTCGGCTGCATGGTGGTGTGTGCATCCGCCCAGATATCGTTAAGTGGAAAAGTAGTGGATGCCCGTACAGGAAAGCCGGTGGAAGGCGCTAACGTACGTTTGGAACAAACTACAATAGGATGTGCTACCAATCCTAAAGGAGAATTTTTGTTGAAAGACATCAAAGAGGGAACGTATACCCTGCGTACCAGTTGCCTGAATTATGCTCCTGTCACTCAGAAAGTCAGTCAAAGTCAAAAAGAAATGGTGATAAGGCTGAAAAGTACCACTTTCAACATGGATCAGGTAGTGGTAACCGGAACCGGAACTCACCACAAGCTGAAAGACAGCCCTGTACCCGTAGAGGTCATTTCCCAACGTGATCTGCAAAATGCCAATCCATCCAGTTTCCAGGATGCCTTGGTGAAACTGGTTCCCTCTATCTCGGTGCAAACCACCGCCATGGGAACAACCCTATACGTAAACGGACTGCCTGATAAATACCTCCTCGTATTAATTAACGGTAAAAAAGTAGCCGGAGATATTTCGGGATCTATAGATTACGACCGGATCAATATGGATGCCGTAAAACGTATTGAAGTATTGAAAGGAGCATCTTCCGCCCTTTATGGCAGTGACGCCATCGCAGGAGTAATCAATATCATTACCGATGATCCTAAATCTGCATTGAATGTATCTTCCAATACCCGTGTAAGTTCTCACGGACGAATTTCAGAATCAGTCAACGCAGACGCCAATGATGGAAAATTATCCGCACACTTGAACTATAATTACCGCACTTCGGACGGATGGCAACTGAATCCGTATGAGGAAAGCAAGGGAGAACTGGTGGAAACCACAAAGAAACCGGTCTATAAGAATCATTCGCATAATGTGAGCCAAACCTTGAGCTACGCAGCCACAGAGCGTTTAAGCCTTCATTTGAACGGTAATCTTTTTATCAGCGAGAACGACCGTACCGGAGCCTACGATTACAACAACCGGCATCAGTCCTATACAGTGGGTGGAACAGCCAAATATCTGTTGGCTAAGCGGGCTTCATATATAGAAGGGAATATAAGCACCACCAATTTCCGTTCTTTTTATGACTATATAAATGATGCAAAAACGCATAAAACCGGTGACGAAGTCCTCAGTAAAGACCAGACTTACACCAATGCCAATCTAAAAGGTGTATTCAAGACTCACGAGAACAATACACTTTTTACCGGACTGGACTATGTATTCGAAGGCTTGGAGCCGACTGAAACCAGCAAGATGCTGAATAATGAATACCAAAGTGTTTATACACTGGCAGCATACGTACAGGACGAAGTAAAACTACTGGATGCAATCAGCGTAGTAGCAGGTATACGGTATGCCTATAATGAAAAGTTTAAAAGCCAGTTCACGCCCAAACTATCCTTGATGTACCAATATTCAGGACTGAATGTACGTGCATCCTACGCTGCCGGATTCCGTTCACCTACCTTGCAACAAATGTATGCCGTTTCTGAAAGCCGTGGACAAATCACGGTCGGAGACCCTGACCTGGACCCGGAAAAGAGCAATTTCTATAATTTGAATATAGAATACAATCATCGTTTGTTCTCCATTGCCGCGTCCATTTATCAGAATGACCTGAAAGACAAGATCGAAGCGGAAGATATAGGAACAACGCCCGAAGATATTGAAAACGGCATCACTCGCAGACGCCAGTACCGCAATATAGAAAAGGCACGTGTGAAAGGCTTTGACATAGGTTTTTCAGTCCGTCCCTTCACAGGCTTCATGTTCGGAGCAAACTATATTTACACGGACGGGCGCAACCGTACGGAAGACATCCGTTTGGAAAGAACAGTACGTCACTCGAGTAATTTCAATGCCAGTTGGCGAAAAACATGGAATGATTATACATTCAATATTGCAATCAACGGACGCTATCAAGGTACACGCTGGTCTAAAACTTACGGCAACGCCCCCGCCCACCAGCTTTGGGATATCAACACACGCCATTCATTCAATTTAAAATCTGTTGCTCTGGAACCCGCCGTCGGAGTTGAAAACATTTTCAATTACACAGATGACCGTCCTTATAACAGTAATTATGCAACTCTGACACCGGGACGCTCGTTCTATGTCAGTCTGCTGGTTCGTTTCAAGCAATAAAACTATTTTTAGCATGACCTCTAAAACCAGACTTGTCTATCTGCTCATAACAACTTTCTGCCTGGCAGGTTGCGGCTATAAAAGCCGCAACCCGGTGAGTGGAAACGGGCTACCTTCCGCAGATACCATACAAACAGCCCTGGCCCCCCGTTATGCCAAAGGCTTCAAAATAACTGTTCGTCCGGATGGAGTAAAGCTTCTGTCCATCTCGGAGCCGAACAATAACCATGCAATACCCGAACTTTTCGCCTTAGTTCCTAAAGGAACAAAAGCCGAGATACCCGATGGCTATACCGTTATTCCGACTCCGACAGACAGAGTGATCTGCATGACCACGCCTCAACTGGCAGGTTTTACCGGTCTGAACGCTTATGACAAAGTGGTAGCGACAAGTACCACCCGCCGGATGCAGAATAAGGAATGGCTTGCCCGATTAAAAGACGGACGGGTGAAAAAGATAGGAATGGAAGGAAACTTTGATACGGAAATTATCATTGCATCCCAACCCGATATCATTTTCGTATCTCCCAACCGCCGGGGAGGGTATGAAGTGATGAAAGAGCTGAACATCCCTCTGGTCCCCTATTGGGCTTTCAAGGAAACATCACCATTGGGACTGTCCGAATGGATCAAGGTAGCAGGTATGTTTATCGGTAAAGAGGAAGAGGCATGCCAATTATTTGCACAAATGGAACAACGCTATAACCTGTTGAAAGCCAAAGTTTCCAATGTAAAACAGCGTCCCAGTGTATTCAGTGGAGAAATGAGAAGAGATACCTGGTATGTACCCGGAGGACAAAGTTTCTATGCCCGCTTGTTCGCCGACGCAGGGGCCGATTACTTTATGAAGGATAATACTGAAACAGGAGGTGTACTCATGGATTTTGAAACCGTATACGCCAAAGGATATAATGCCGGCTACTGGAGAGTGATGAATGGTTATAAAGGAGAATTCTCTTATGAAGCATTAAAAGCTTCCAATCCACAATATGCTGATTTCCGGGCTTTTAAAGAAAAGAAGGTTATTTATTGCAATCTGGAATGGATACCTTTGTATGAGAATCTTCCCCTCTCACCCGATGTTCTTCTGAGTGACATGATAAAAGCTTTTCACCCGGAACTACTTCCCGATTATCATCCTGTGTTTTATTCGCTTCTGGAAAAAGAATAAGTATTCCAGTTCTCATGCATATGGTAACAAACAGTTTTAATCCGGCTTATCTATTTCACTATTACAAAAATGGCTGAAGTCTCGGACTTCAGCCATTCCGTAAAAGGTTATTCCAATATACCGGCAATATCCTCCGCCATCTGCTTGTCAGTCAACCGGTTGGTTTTCATCAGCTCATCCAGATTATAGCGGTCTGCAAATTCTTTACGAAGTCCGTAATTCAGCACCCGCATTTCAGAATTACCATAATAACGCGCTATCTTCTCGCCGAATCCTCCATCCAGCACCCCGTCTTCCAACGTTACGACAATACGATGCCCCACTTTCAACTCTTCCAGCATCGGTTCGTCAAGCCCTGTTATGTAACGGGGATTAATCAAAGTAGCCTCAACACCCGACTCTTCCCGAAGCTTATTCTTCAAAGCCTGTCCCAAATCATAGAAAGAACCCAATGCAAGAATAGCGACAGTTTCTCCCCTGGCTGTCATTTTGTAGCGGTTTAACTCGCTATAATCCGTGTCAAACTCTTCCTTACGATGCACCACTGCCACTCCCGGCACACGGATGGCAACGGGATATTCCGTCTGGCGGACAGCCCATTCCAACATAGCAAAATACTCTTCGGAACACGTAGGAGCCAGATAAACCATATTCGGGATATTGCTGATAAGCGGAATATCGAAGAAACCCAGATGAGTCACATCGTTCATTCCGGCTACTGTCCCCATAAACACAGTGATCACCGCCGGATTTCCATTGATACACAAATCCTGAGACAACTGGTCATAGCAACGCTGGATAAAAGTACTGTAAACCCCGTACACCGGATGTCCGCCACCGGCAGCGATACCCGATGCCAATGCCACGGCATGTTCCTCGGCAATACCTACATCCACAAACTGACGCCCTGCCTGTTTCCGGCGTTCAGGAGTAAAACCTATCACAGTAGGAGTACCCGAACTGATGGCAACAACCGTGTGGTCCTCCTTCATCTTCTCCAACAAAAACTTCCCGGTCAGGCTATGGTAATCCTCCATACCGCTGCAATCCACCTTCGGCTTACCCGTTTCCAGATCGAAAGGCATCTCCCAATGAAATTCCTCCCGGTCGGCTTCTGCCGGAGCGTATCCCTTTCCTTTCTGTGTGTGAATATGAACCACTGTGGGACGTGATGTATCTTTCACCTTGGCAAAAGCCGCAACCAAAGACGGAATATCATTCCCCTCTCCCACATAAAGATAATCCAACCCCAGAGAACGGAAGAAATTACAGGACGACCGTCCCTCCGTGTCGCGCAGTTCTTTCAGGTTCTGATAGAGCCCGCCGTGGTTTTCGGCAATGGACATTTCATTATCATTAACCACTATAATAAGGTTGGTTCCCATTTCTCCCGCATTGCTCAGACCTTCATAAGCTTCTCCGCCGCTGAGCGATCCATCCCCTATCACGGCTATGATATTCTCGTGTCCGCCTTTCAGATCTCTGGCTTTGGCAAGACCGCAAGCCAGACTGACCGAGGTGGAAGTATGGCCGATAGTGAAAAAATCGTGCCCGCTTTCCCGGGGATTGGTGTATCCGGACACCACATCATAATCCTCCGGATTCAGGAAAGCATCCTTACGCCCGGTCAGCATCTTATGTGTATAACTTTGATGGGATACATCATATACCATCTTATCCGTCGGTGAATTGAATACATAGTGCAATGCTATTGTAGCCTCCACCATTCCCAGATTAGGTCCCACATGTCCTCCGTGAGCACTTAACTTGGTCAATAATGCATTGCGGACTTCACCTGCCAACTGTCTTAACTGTTCCGCAGAAAACTGTTTTATGTCTTGCGGAGAATTTACTTGTTCAATATACATCGTTCTACCTGTTTAAATGATTTCATCTGTTGTCTTGCTTCATTCCGATGCGGACAAAGCCGCTTTCATTTCACAATGCAAAGATAAGCCAGGCCCCATTCATTCTGTGTAGATAAATTACAGATAGAATTACCATTTTTACAGAAGGGAACTGTATCACAAAAACATGGTACTACAACCCGGTTATCAATTCTGCGAGAGCCGGTAATCACTGGGGGCGACACCTGTTATTTTCTTGAAAAGCACACTGAAGCACTGCACATTAGGATAGCCTAACTTCCGTGCCACAGCAGCAGGCGTATGACCGTCCTGCAACAACATGTGCCTGGCTATATCCAGCCGCTTCAGTTGCAAATATTCCTCCAAAGTCTTGCCGGTTTCAAATTTCAGCAGATCATTGAAGTAAGCGACAGACAAATCAAGCTCTCCCGCCATATAGCCGGATGTGGGCAACTTGCCGCCTTGCAACCTTCCGGATGCGATATATTCCACAAACAAACGTTCCATGTTTTCCAAAAGAGCCTTGTTCTTATTCTCACGGGTAATAAACTGGCGTTCGTAATACCGGGTGCAATAATCCAACAGAAGTTCTATATGCCGGGAAAGAATAATACTGCTATGAGTATCAATGGGATGATGCAACTCATCCTCTATATTCGAGAGGCAACACGTCACTTTCTCTGTCTCACGCCGCGAAAGATGCAGCGCTTCTTCCTTGCGATAATGGAAAAAGGTATAATTTTTAATATGATTCTTCAGTGAGGTGCGGAACAACAGGTCAGGATGAAATGCCAAAAGATATCCTTTATCCGGCAACGTATTCTCCTTACTCATACGAAAGATCTCGCCGGGAGTGAGAAACACCATGGTAGCATTGGAGTAATCATAGTATTTCCGTCCGCAGCAGCAACAACCGCCCGGACAATCCTCAATCAGCAAGACAGCATAGAATTCAAACTTCACCGCATCCTCTTCCAATGAAGGATTCTCCAGATTGATGATGCCCACCTGCGGATGCAATGTCTTGCAACCCAGACAGCGATTACATTCATATACAGTCCTCAAGTCCAACATAGTCTCTTTCATTGCTTGTTAAAACAGGATACTATAAAGGAAGGTTTTGTGTACGATATTCATTCGGTGTACAGCCCACACGCTTCTTGAACAACCGGCAGAAATGCTGCGGATATTGAAATCCCAGTGAATAAGCTACCCTGCTGACGGTTTCTCTCCTGTCGGACATCCGTTCTTTCGCCAGTTCTATCACTTTTTCCTGAATATATTCCTGTGGGGTCTTGCCGGTTTCCTTCTTGAACATATCCCCGAAGTAGTTGGATGAAAGGCACAGTTTGTCAGCAAAGTATTTCACGGTAGGCAATCCGTCACGCTCGGCAAGTTCGCCCTCAAAATAATCGTCAAGCAACCCTTCAAAGCGTGTCAACACATCACGGTTCGAATGACTGCGGGTGGCGAACTGACGTTCATAAAAACGCATACAGTAATTAAGAAGCAGTTCTATATAGTTTACCAGCAAGGTCTTACTATGCTTGTCCACCCCCCGTTCCAGTTCCATACGGATAATCTTCAGGCAATCTGTCATAATATTGCGCTCATCTTCCGAAAGGTGCAGCGCCTCGCTCACTTCATACGAAAAGAAAGTATATTTCTTTATTGTTTTTCCAAGCGTAGTCCCCCGTAACAAATCCGGATGAAAAAGAATTCCAAGCACATTCAACTGCACACGGTCGGTGGTCAATGTGGTTTCCGTTGTTTGTCCCGGAGCAAAACATACTACGGTTCCTTCCTGATAGTCATAACTCCGACGCCCGTACTTGATATCACAAGCTTTCTCCAATTTCAGATAAAGTGCATAAACACCATAGTTCCAGTGCACATAGTCCATCTGCCGGGTAGCCTTGTTCAAATCAATGACACTGACCAACGGATTCAGTGTTTCAAGTCCGTATAGACTGTTATATTGGTCCACACTGTCTAAATTTAATATTTTATCCATCATTCTAACTTGTTTAATGCCTGCTAAAATATAGCTTTTTCAGTTATTTGAATAATACGGTTACAAAAATAGGAGGTTATCCGGACAAGGTTATAACCCCAATTACGGATTATTTTACCTTAGTTACTGAATCTTATCCCATCCGGGAATAAAAAGAAGAGCCGGAATGTTCCTGCCGGACTACCCCTCCATATTATATAGCAGAATCTGTAATTAAGGTTAGGATACCCGTAATTTATCTACAAAGAACCCAAGCAAATATACCTAAATTTGCAACATCATAAAATATTAAAACGTATATTTGAACCAAATAACATAAATCGTATGAAAAGACTCGGATTATTTATGACGGTAATCATGATACTGTGTATTACCGTAAACGCACAGAAACAGAGCAACAGAACATTAGTAGCTTACTTCTCGGCAACAGGTACAACAGAGAAAGCCGCCAAACAGATAGCGGAGGTGACAGGCGGAGCCCTCTACGAAATACAACCTGCAAAGAAATATACCTCCGCCGACCTGGACTGGCACGACAAATCCTCGCGCAGCAGTGTGGAAATGGCAGATGCCTCGTCACGTCCCGCATTGCGTTCCCAGCCCCAAAACTTGGCAGCCTATGATACCATCTATATCGGTTTCCCCATTTGGTGGAACCTGGCTCCAAGAATCATCAACAGTTTTATAGAAAAAGGTGATTTCACAGGCAAGATCCTCATTCCATTCGCTACCTCGGGTGGAAGCCGCATTTCTAACGCCGAACAAGAATTAAAGAAAGCCTACCCCAGCCTGAACTGGCAGAAAGGCAGGCTGATGAACGGTGCTACCAAAGAAGAGATTAAACAATGGACTAAAAAATAAATAGTATGAGAAAGAATTTAGGAGCAAAACCTTTTACCTATCCGCAACCGGTATTTATCATCGCCGCATACGATGAAAACGGTCTTCCCAATGCCATGAATGCGGCTTGGGGCGGTATCAGTGAAATGAATGAAATCAGTATTTGTATCAGCGAAGGTCACAAGACAACGGCCAACATCCTGAAACGCAAAGCATTCACAGTGAGCATGGCAGAAGCCGGGCAAATCATCGCTTGCGATTATGTAGGCATTGTTTCGGGCAACAAGGTTCCGGACAAATTCGCCCGTGCGGGATTCCATGCCACCCGGTCGGAATTTGTGGATGCCCCGCTGATTGATGAATTATCCGTAGCTGTGGAATGCAAACTGAAGGATTACAATCCCGAAACCTGTATCCTGCGCGGCGAAATAGTCAATGTAAGTGTAGATGAACGTGTACTGGATCAGAATGGAAAAGTGGATGCCTCCAAAGTTATTCCCGTCATCTTCGACCCGTTCAATAATGATTATCTGAAAGTAGGAGAAAAAGTGGGTAATGCTTTCTCGGATGGCAAGGCCTTAAAATAACGGAATCCGATATGATACAAACAGCGGAGGCAGCTTCTTCCATACAGAACAAACTCCGGCAAGCCGATTCCTAAGCTCTCACATCCTTGTGACTAAGCCTTTTTGAACGAATGATTTCTATCTCCCAAGCTTGCGGAGTTAAATCCATAGCCTTTGGAGTTAACTCCAAAGGCTATGGAGATAGAAATCATAGGTTTAAAAAGGGTTAAGTGCAGGAATAAAAAGGCTTAACCATCCCCATAGTGCCCCCCAATGATTCCGCCAACATTTTTTCTTCAAACTTATCTATCAGCAAATCGCTATAATTCTTAGTTCCTTTTTTAATTCTCACCGGCAATATCCTCTGCTTTGCCGACTTCCCGACTACGGCACATTCTGAATGATGCCTTATTCATTATTAAGCCTGATAAAAAAAGATTTCCATAATTTATAGAAAGAAAAGACTTGTTTCTCCCGCTCAAATAAGTAACTTTGTACGGTTAAGTTTGGCTCCTCATGCCAGCCACCACTTTCAGTCCGTCTATGTAAAAGCCTGAAAGCAAGATGAAGGAACTACTGTCAGGACAGCGCATTGTCATTCAGAGGATTATATTGGCTGAAAGCACTGAAGGAAACTTTTAAATCAGATTCCGGAAAGGAATAATTATATAATAAAAAATGAAAAAGGCCCAATTAATCGTAGCCGGCATTGGTCCCGGCTCACCCGAAGATATAACCCCCGCTGTAATACAAGCAGTCAAGAACAGCGATGTAGTAATCGGCTATAAATACTATTTCCAGTTTATCGAACCCTATCTGGAACCGGGCACCGAATGTATAGACACCGGAATGAAACGTGAAAAAGCACGTGCCGAACAGGCTTTCGAGCTGGCGGAACAAGGAAAGACTGTATGCGTTATCAGCTCGGGAGATGCCGGAATTTATGGCATGGCTCCGCTGGTTTACGAAATGAAATGCGAGCGTGGCAGCCGGGTGGAAATAGAAGTATTGCCGGGTATCAGTGCTTTTCAGAAAGCGGCTTCCCTGTTGGGAGCACCCATCGGTCACGATTTCTGTGTGATTTCCCTCTCCGACCTCATGACACCATGGGACCGGATTGAAAAACGCATCCATGCAGCCGCAACGGCAGATTTTGTAACGGCAGTCTATAATCCCAAAAGCGAAGGGCGGTATTGGCAACTCTACAGATTAAAAGAAATTTTTCTGAAAGAGCGTGCCCCCGAAACCCCGGTAGGCTTTGTGCGTCAGGCCGGACGTAAGGAAGAAACCGTGACAATCACCACTTTGCAAGAATTCGATCCCGAACAGGTGGATATGTTTACAGTGGTATTGATTGGCAACTCCCAGTCTTATTATCGGGAAGGGAAATTAATCACTCCGCGTGGTTATTACCGGGAAAAGACCACCGATGCGACAGGAATCGGTCAGGAGATTATGATAAACAGTTTCCGTACTATTGAGAAAGAATTGAAAAATAAAAATATTCCTTCGGATCACAAATGGGCATTACTGCATGCCATCCATACCACAGCCGATTTCGAGATGGAAAACATATTGCATATAGATCCTCTTGCCGTAGAATGTCTGTATAAAATATTGAATGAAGGAAAAGTACGTACAATTATTACGGATGTGACGATGGCTGCCGCGGGCATCCGTAAAGGTGCTTTGGAACGGATGGGCATCGGGGTGAAATGCTATCTGGGTGACGAACGCGCGGCAGCATTGGCAAAAGAAAAAGGAATCACCCGTACACAGGCCGGTATACGTATGGCAGCAGAGGAACATCCGGAAGCTTTATATGTATTCGGTAATGCCCCTACAGCATTGATGGAACTGTGTGACCTGATACGGAAAGAAAAAGCGCATCCATGCGGCATCATCGCTGCTCCGGTGGGCTTTGTGCACGTTTGCGAAAGCAAACACATGGTGAAACCTTTCAGCCATATCCCCAAACTGATAGTAGAAGGACGCAAAGGGGGAAGCAATCTGGCAGCGACTCTGGTAAATGCCATCCTTACTTTTGATGATGCGGAACAACTGAAACCGGGAAGAGATGTATAAGTCCATGCAAACATTCTATATAATAGGTATAAGCGATAACCGGAATCAATTTCTTTCTCCTGAAATCCGGAACTTGGTTTCTCAAGGGAAAGTCTTCTCGGGAGGAAAACGTCATCATGAATTGATACACGCTTATTTGCCGGAAGATGCCGTATGGATAGACATCACCGTCCCGCTGGATGCGGTATTCTGCCGTTACGAGGAACATCCCGAAATAATCGTTTTCGCTTCGGGCGACCCGTTGTTTTTCGGCTTCGCCAATACCGTCATGAGAAAACTCCCGTCGGCAAAGATTGTCTTATTCCCCACCTTCAACTCGCTGCAAATGCTGGCACACCGTATATTGCTCCCCTATCAGGAGATGCAGACCTTGTCGCTGACCGGACGTCCTTGGGATGCATTCGACTCTGCTTTAATCAGAGGAGATAAACTGATAGGCGTGTTGACCGACCGGGAAAAGACACCTGCCACCATTGCCGCCCGGATGCTGGAGTATGGATATGACAACTACCGCATGACCGTGGGGGAAGCATTAGGCAATGGCGAGGAAGAATCTGTACGTACATTCTCTTTAGAGGAAGCCTCCCAATCTGCTTTCCGCTTTCCCAATTGCCTGATACTGCAAAGAAACAAAGTGCATCCCCGTCCGTTCGGAATTCCCGAAAGTGAATTTCATCTGTTGAACGGACGCAACAGAATGATTACCAAAATGCCTGTCCGCTTGCTTACTCTCAGTATGCTGACATTAAGGGAAAAGAAATCATTCTGGGACATCGGTTTCTGCACCGGCTCTGTTTCCATAGAAGCCAAGCTCCAATTTCCGGAACTGAAAGTGACAGCATTCGAACAGCGTCCGGAAGGTAAAGAGCTAATGGAACGCAACAGTCGTAAATTCGGCACGCCCGGCATTACAACCGTCATGGGTGATTTTCTGGAAACGGAACTCGGCGGGCTTCCCGCCCCCGATGCCGTATTTATAGGTGGTCATGGAGGAAAAATGATAGAGATTCTACAAAAAATCAAAGAAGTGCTGTTGCCTGACGGAGTCATTGTATTCAATTCGGTTTCGGAAGAGAGCAAGGCCCTGTTCACAAAAGGTATAACGCAAATCAACAAGAAGGTAACACAGTGTACCCGTATTGCTGTGGATGCCTTTAATCCGATAGAGATAATGAGAGCGGAATAAATGATTTAAAACAGATAACAAATGAAAGCAATCATACTGATATCAGAAGCCAGCCTGCCGTTGGCAAAAACACTACAAAGAGAGTTGCCGGATACCCTTATTTATACCAAAAACGAATGCGAAGGCTGTATTTCCATCACATCCTGCCATCGGTTCATAGAGGAGCATTTCAATGACTTCGACAGCATCATCTTTATCGGTGCCATGGGAATCTGTGTACGCAGCATTGCAGGATGCATAAAAAACAAATATAAAGATCCGGCAGTGGTCTGTGTGGACAGTACGGGGCGCTTTGTCATTTCAGTACTTTCCGGGCATGTGGGGGGAGCCAATGAACTGACCCGCCATATTGCCGCCATTACAGGAGGAGAAGCTGTGATTACCACCCAAAGTGACAATGCCGGGTTATGGGCACTGGACACGCTAGCTGAAAAATATGACTGGAAAATAACTGTTCCTCATGCTGAAATGAACAGACTGGTCACACTTTTTGTCAACCGGGAACCAACGGCGCTGCTGCTCGATATAAAGGATAAAGGTACGGAGTATCTGGAACGCACGCTTCCCGCACACGTAAAAGTGTTCTATCATTTCGAAGACATACCCCAATCGGAATTCAAGTTGATTATTGCTGTTACACCTTATATATATAGTGCGGAGATTCCCATGCTCTGTTTCCATCCCGCCGTCCTCCACTTGGGAATAGGTTGCCGGAAACAATGCGATCCTTCGGGCATTGCGGAATACATAGAAGCCGTGATGCACAGACATGGTTTGTGTCCGTTCTCTCTCGCCTCCCTCAATACCATCGAACTGAAAAAAGACGAGCCTCTGCTGGAAATCCTCCACCGGCGATGGGCCGATACGGAAACCCATATTTATCCTGCGGAAGAACTGAAAGATATCACAGTTCCCCATCCGTCTGAAAAGGCATTCGAAGTGACAGGCGTCTATGGAGTGGCCGAAAGCACAGCCTTGAAAAGCAGCGGTGAAGGAACACTTGTATTGGAAAAGCAAAAGGGCATGCTGACAGAAGGAAACCACTTCACTTTTGCCATAGCCGTCAGTGCGACAGCCATGCGTGGCGGACATATAGAGATAGTGGGTGCAGGTCCCGGTGATCCCGAACTGATTTCGGTACGCGGAAAACGAATGTTGGAGAAAGCGGATCTTGTTCTGTATGCCGGAAGTCTTGTTCCCCGCGAACTGACCTTTTATGCTAAAGAAGGAGCGACCGTACGCAGTTCCGCCGGTATGGATTTGGAGGAACAGTTCGCCTTGATGAAAGAGTTTTATGATAAAGGATTGTTTATTGTACGCTTGCACACGGGAGACCCTTGCATTTATGGAGCCATCCAGGAACAAATGGCTTTCTTCGACCGCTACAAGATGAGTTATCATATCACTCCGGGGATCTCCTCGTTCCAGGCGGCTGCGGCAGCATTAAGGTCACAGTTCACCATCCCCGAAAAAGTACAAAGCATAATCCTCACCCGTGGGGAAGGCCGTACTCCGATGCCCGAAAAAGAACAATTACATAAATTGGCGCAATCGCAAAGTACAATGTGCATTTATTTAAGTGCGGGCATTGTGGAACAGGTACAGGAAGAGCTGATGCAGGCATACCCTCCCGAAACTCCGGTTGCCGCCTGTTATAAGCTGACTTGGAAAGAAGAAAAGATTTATCGCGGAGAGTTGAAGAATTTGGCTAAGATAGTACGTGACAATAACCTGACGCTGACTACCTTATTGGTAGTAGGCGAAGCGATAGACAACCGGAAAGGTCTGTCCCGACTCTATGCGCACGAGTTCAAACACTTGTTCAGAAAGTAAAAAAAGAATCATTCACATCCAGCCTATGATACTGATTTTAGGAGGAACTACCGAAGGACGCACCGCCGTGAAAGTTGCCGATGAAGCCGGAAAGCCCTACTTCTACTCTACCAAAGGAGAATGGCAGGAGATACAATGCAAGCACGGCATCCGTATCACCGGAGGAATGGACACGGAGAAAATGGAAAGTTTCTGCCGCCAAAACAACATCCGTTTGTTGGTGGATGCTGCCCACCCGTTTGCCTCCCAACTCCACCGGACTGTGGATGAAACAAGCCGGACGCTACATCTTCCTGTCATACGTTTTGAAAGGAAGTATCCTCCACGCACCGAAAACATCATCTGGTGTGAAGACTATGCAGATGCCATTTACCGGTTAGAGAAAGCAGGAACCGATCGTCTGCTGGCACTGACCGGAGTACAGACCATCGGGAAGTTACGCCCTTATTGGGAGAAACATACCTGTTGGTTCCGCGTACTGGAACGGGAAACTTCCATCACATTAGCCCAAGAACAAGGCTTCCCGAAAGGAAATCTGGTATTCTATCATGCCGGAGAATCCGAAGCTCTTTTATTAGAGACACTACATCCACAGGCCATTCTGACCAAGGAAAGCGGAGAATCCGGAGGATTTTCGGAGAAAGTGAAAGCGGCACAGGCTGCAAAAATCCCGGTCTTTGCTATAAAACGCCCTCCCCTTCCCAGGCATTTCATGATCGTTACCGGTGAATATGGATTGAGAAAACAGATAGAAAAGAACATCCCTGCTTTTTACCCGTTGAGAAGCGGCTACACCACAGGGGCCTGCGCTACTGCAGCTGCAAAAGCAGCATTGACGGCTCTGATTTTAGGGGAAGAACAGAAAATGATATCCTTCCGCCTTCCCGATGACGAGGAAATGACCTTACCGGTAGCCCATACAGAAATAGAAAAGAACAGTGCCACCTGCACCGTTGTTAAAGATGCGGGAGATGATCCGGATGTCACTCACGGCGCATCCATTGTGGTAACGGTAAGTTTTAGCAATCACCCGGACATCCGTTTCCTGCAAGGTGAAGGAGTGGGACGAGTCACCCTTCCGGGGCTGGGATTGGAAATCGGGGAACCCGCCATCAATCGCATCCCCCGGCAAATGATAATGAAAGAATTATCGGCGCTTTATGACAAAGGGCTGGATGTTACCATTTCCGTTCCCGGAGGAAAAGAGTTGGCACAACGTACTTTCAATCCTAAACTAGGAATTGTGGACGGCATTTCCATCATTGGAACTTCGGGCATAGTCCGTCCTTTTTCTTCAGAAGCTTTTGTCGAGGCTATCCGCAGGGAAGTGGAGGTTTGTGTGGCTGTGGGCTCATCCAGACTCATCATTAATTCGGGAGCAAAAAGCGAACGTTTTGTGAAGAAGGAGTATCCGGGATTACCTGCTCAGGCTTTTGTACATTATGGAAATTTTATAGGGGAGACACTCAAGATAGCTGCCAAGCTTAAGGTTCCATTGGTTACTTTAGGCATTATGATAGGCAAGGCGGTGAAACTGGCCGAAGGAAATCTGGACACACACAGTAAGAAAGTGGTGATGAATAAAGAATTCCTAAGGCAGGTGGCAATGGAAGCCGGATGCTCTCCGGATGTTGAAAGCATGATAGAAAGGTTGACATTAGCCCGTGAATTATGGACCTTGCTGTCTGAAGAAGACGGCGGAAAGTTCTTTCCGTGTTTGTTGGAACATTGTTTTGCACATTGCGTCCCCTTATTGCCCGAAGGAAAATTGACAATCCTCTTGATTGATGAAGAAGGGAATATTCCTTTCAGGATACAATAACTGATTATTTAGACGCTGCTGCTAAACGGAAGCCAATATAGCAGTGACCTGTTCTAACAATTCCTCTATGGTATCTACCTTTATCGTCCTCCCGGCTACCGGGTGGATAATATATCCACTGGTAGTCATATCTCCCGTTTCAATATAAAAATCGGACTCAACACGCCGGCTTGCCAGAATACCATTCCGCTGCAAGGCTTTCCGTACCATCGCATACTTATTTCCATGTCCCACCAGACGGACTTCTTTTTCAAACTCATTGTCAATGCGGAACAGTCCGGTTTCCATATCAAAAACAATACCCTTACGGGAGAAAAAATTACTCAGGCATCCGTCTATGGAAAGATCTTCAGGAGTTCCTATAGTCACTCCATTGGCTTTATCCATCAGCCAAATCTTATCAGCAATCTGCAAAGCTAACTCTAAATCATGGGTGGAAAGAAAAATCGTCTTGTTGGTAGAACGTGACAAATGATGAAGCAGTTGCATAATCTCCACTTTGCTGGGGAAATCAAGAAAAGCAGTCGGCTCATCCAGAAAAATCACCGGGGTTTCCTGTGCCAACGCCTTTGCTATCATTACTTTCTGACGCTCACCGTCACTCAAAGTATGTACCATCCGGTATTTCAAATCCTCAATCCTTACCAGCTCAATGGCATCGTTTACTGTATTCTTGTCCTCCTTGCTTAAATTTCCCCAGAAACCGGTATAAGGACTGCGCCCCATACCCACCAGTTCTTCCACGGTCATATTCCGCAGACTGCATTTTTCGGTCAATACCACTCCGATAACTGTCGCCAACTGTTTATCGGTGTAATCCGTCAGTTTCTTTCCCATTATTTCTATCTCTCCTCCTACAGGCGGCTGAAAGGCAGACAAAGTACGCAATAAAGTAGATTTCCCTACTCCATTCGCCCCCAAAAGACAAGTCAGTTCCCCACTGCGGATAGTAGCATCAATGTCCTTCGCTACAATCTTGGTTCCCCCCTTACCGGGATAACCGGTAGTCAGTTTCCGAATATGTATAGTTTCTTGATTCATCATTACTCATTCATTTCATTGCGACGTTTATTGAATAAAACCGACATCACTACCGGAGCACCTACCAAAGCCGTCACCGAATTTACCGGCAATGCACCTTCGAAACCGGGCATACGGGCAATCAGATTACATACCAATGCCAATGACGCACCTGCCAGTAAAGAAGCAGGCATCAGAATACGATGATCGGATGTGCGGAACATTCCCCTGCAAAGATGCGGAACGGCCAGCCCCAGAAAAATAATCGGACCGCAATATGCGGTAACAATAGCTACCAATACTCCCGAACAAGTAATGACAAGCAGACGGGCACGTTTTATATTCAATCCGAGATTCCGTGCGTATGCATCTCCCAGCAGCAAAAGATTCAATGTTTTGACAAGCAGGAAGGAAAGTGGCAACAATACCACCATGATACATATAAATAAAGTCATCTGATCTCCCGATACACGGGCAAAACTTCCCAACCCCCAAATGACATATGCACGAATATCCTCCTCCACACTGAAAAATTTCAGCACACCTATCACCGCATTGGCTATGTAACCAATCATCACACCGATAATCAGCAAAGTAACATTGCCCCTTACTTTTTGGGAAACGAAGACAATAAGTGCCATAATGGAAAGTGAACCTACAATAGCTGCTATGGTAAGGGCTATTTCCCCCATAAAGCCTAGCTTGCTCAAAGCAACACCACCCAAACTGCCCGAAAGAAGCACCACAAAAGCAACTCCCATACTGGCTCCCGAACTGATGCCCAGTACCGACGGACCGGCCAAAGGATTGCGGAAAACAGTCTGCATCTGTAAACCGCTGACAGAGAGCCCCGCCCCCGCCACCAATGCGGTAAGCGCCTGTGGTACCCGTGATTTCCAAATAATATTTTGCCATATAACAGACTCATTCCCTGTTCCCCAAAGGATATTCCACACAGCACGAAGCGGTATGGAAACAGAACCTAATACCAGATTCAGGAAGAAAAACAGAAAAATAGAAGCCATAATTAACAGCATATAAAATGCAACAGGTCGTTTCATATACTATTTTCCTATTTAAGCAATTCATAATATCCCGGTTGGTGACCGGACAAAAGCTGCGGATGAAAGATTTGAATCAAATCTACCAGAACAACTTCCGGTTCTGTAGGCATACTCTCATAAAAAGGTTTTTCACGCATGTTACAATAAATCACCCCTTTCTCTTTGTATGCTTTGAAATCAACATAACGGGCATCTTCCTCTTTCAACGTGTTATAAGAAAATTCTCCTTGATAGCTATTCACAATACGCCAATAATCGGCACCTGCCGCTTGGCTGTAAACTGTTTCAAAATCGAGGGTGACTCCTCCAGACTGTTCATCGTCTTTCAAAAAATAATCGGCACCGGCATCTTTAAACAATTGTGCGAGAAAACTCCTCCCTCCTACAGCATACCAATTGCCGCCCCGCAATTCTCCACTGAATACCACCGGGCGTTTTGTCACCCGACCGGTCAGTTCCTTCAGCTCGTTATATCTTTTCTTAATAGCGGCAAACTGCTCATTAGCTTTTTCTTCTTTTCCCAATAACAAGCCCACAAACTTTATCCATTCAGCCTGTCCCAAAGGAGTCATTTCCTTATATCCCAAATGCGGCATCAAAGGAATGCCTACCTCTTTCAAAGCATCGTACCCCCCTCGTTTAAAAGGAGAGATCAAAATCAAATCCGGGTTTACACTCATAATCACCTCATTATCGAAATTCCCTTCAATACCTATCTTATGAATGCTTCCATCTTTCAAACGATCATTTATTTTCTTGTTAAACAAATGACGTGTACTGGTGATACCCACCACCGCATCCAGCTCTTCCAACTTGATAAAATTGGAAAGTTGCAGGGAAGTCATGCAGATAACGCTTCGTATGGGAGTTTCAATAACCGTATAATCCGCAGGTATGTTTTCCGCTTCCACACCTCTTGGCACCAAAGCATAATGAAAAGACTGACTTTCTTTATTCTGAGGGTCCTGAATGTCAAGCAGACAAGCCTGATCCGTATAGGTTATTTTAAACCCTTGGGCATACTCCGGAATAATCTTCACAATAGAAGAATCTGTCAATGTCTTATGTTCCAGATTCCCGGAGCCCTGTTTGTGCTTATTTTGGCAGGCTATAACAGTCAATAATAACAAAAGGCCCGAAGCCCATATTAGTTTTTTCATGTTCTTTTCTGTTTTTCAGCCAACAAAGGTAATCAATTCTCTTGCTTTATACGGAATTTTTCAGCACTTTTGCGTGCTTAAAAACTGTAAATACCTACAAAAGATGAGTCATCCGATCTATTTTGTTTCTTTAGGACCCGGTGATGCCGAACTGATTACATTGAAATCATTGCATGCTTTACAGCAAGCAGACATAATATATTGTCCATCAACGGTTCGGGAACCAGACAAAATCTTGTCACGTGCCGCCACCCTGTTACATAAGCTAGGCATCAAAGGAGATATACACCTATTCTCGCTCCCGATGAGCAAAGACAGAACAAAAGCAATCAAAATCTATCGGCAACTTTTCGAAGAAATGAGGCTGGAACAAAAAGCAGGAAAACGGTTGGCGGTAGCAGTAGAAGGCGATGCGGGAATTTACGCCTCCGTTCACTATGTACTGGATCTCCTCGAAGAAAATGGAATCCCCGTAGAGCAACTTCCCGGTATTCCTTCATTCATCGCTGCGGAAGCGGCCGCAAAACTACATCTTATCAGCCAAAAAGAAAGACTGGTCATTATTCCGGGCAATATTACTTCGGACGAACTGGACATGTATCTGAGCCATCATCATGTGCCGGTTATCATGAAATTATCTCAATGTGCAGACATAGTACAGGATTACATGGAGTCCCACCCCCAATACAGTTATCATTATTTTGAAAATATATCGACAGCCGAAGAATATCATTCTTCCCATCAGGCGGAACTGAAAAGAAGAGTATTTCCTTATTTTTCCTTAATGATCATCTTTAACGAACAGACACGGAAGGACGATAGTGCAAAATAGCGTTCAGAATACCTTCAATATTTACATCATCTTTCTTGATAACTAAAAAATTGTGGTACATTCCTTCTTTCCGGTAACGGATCACAATCGACTTGAGTTTACCAGACTTTGTGTACTCCTTTTCTATCTCTGTGATGTTTTGCAAAGGAAAAACATGCCGAGGCTTCATCCCTCTTATAGCTAAGGTAAAAGAATCAGGAGTAATAGTATAAACAGACAATAACCTTACCCCCGTTATCAACAGAGGAGGAGTCAAGACCAGCAAAGATGCATATCTTCCATGCGCTATAAAAAGGCATGTACACGCCACCAACATAATAGCAATAACTGCCCAAATCCATAAAGGATAACCGGGTCTGAATTCTTGTTTTTCCATATGCCACATCTATCTTGTATAGATACAAAAATAGGGAGACTCAGTTTTATAACCAAATCTCCCTCAAGGAATTTATAAACTATTTCTAACAATTAATCTGATTAGAGAATACCCTTTACTGTTTCCAGCATACCCTTTTCTTGAATAGAGTCAAGATCAGCTTTTACTGCGGCGGTCAAACCCGGAATGTTGTTCAAGTTCTCACCCCAAATAGATTCTGCTGCCAACACGCCTTCCGCCACTTTCTGAGTGCAGCCTGTAGCCCAAAGTTCTTTCAGCAGATTCATGATTTCAGGAGCATCGTTCGGAACAATCTCAGCACCGTCAGCACGAACACCACCTTTATAATAAGTGATGATAGCCGCCAGTCCCAATACCAAGCCTTTAGGCAACTCACCCTTACGCTCCAGATAAACTTTCAAGCCCGGGAGGTCGCGAGTTTCATATTTAGGGAATGAATTCAGCATGATAGAAGTCACCTGGTGATCAACAAACGGATTGTTGAAACGCTCCAAAACATCTTCCGCAAACTTCTTCAATTCTTCTTTCGGCAGGTTCAGGGTTTCCATCAACTCATCGAACATAACTTTATGAATGTATTTACCTACCACTTCATGCTCGCAAGCCTCGCGCACAATGTTGATTCCAGACAGATAAGCTACCGGAGACAGCACTGTGTGAGGACCGTTCAGCAAAGTAACTTTTCTTTCGTGATAAGGAGCTTCAGACGGAACGAACAATACATTCAAACCGGCTTTGTCGGCAGGGAATTCCTTGGCGACTTCCTGCGGAGCTTCAATTACCCACAAATGGAAGATTTCTGCCTGTACCACCAGATTGTCATCATACTGCAATTTTTCTTTAATAGCAGCGATATCTTTGCGGGGGAATCCCGGCACAATACGGTCTACCAAAGTAGCATAGACACCACAAGCTTCCTCAAACCATTGCTTGAAGTCTTCACCCAAGTTCCACAAATCAATATATTGATAGATGGTTTCTTTCAGTTTATGGCCGTTCAGGAAAATCAATTCGCAAGGGAAAATTATCAAACCTTTGCTCTTGTCACCATTGAACGTTTTATAACGGTGATACAGCAACTGGGTCAGTTTGCCCGGATAAGATGAAGCAGGGGCATCATCCAGCTTGCAGGCAGGATCAAAAGCGATACCGGCCTCTGTCGTATTAGAGATAACGAAACGCATTTCCGGCTGTTCCGCCAATTTCATAAATTCATCATTCTGAGAATAAGGATTCAAGGCACGACTGATCACATCAATTTTTGTCAGGCTGTTTACCACCTGTCCTTTATCCAAACCCTGCAAGTTTACATGATACAGACAATCTTGTGCGTTCAACATGTCAACCATACCTTTTTCAATAGGTTGAACCACCACCACACTGCTGTTGAAATCAGTTTTTTCGTTCATGTTGTAGATAATCCAATCCACAAACGCACGCAGGAAGTTACCCTCACCAAATTGAATGATTCTTTCGGGACGTTGAGTCTTTGCTGCTGTCTCCTTGTTTAATGCTTTCATATTTTTAATTATATTATGTGTTTATCCATACCTGTACTTATTGAAGACGAATCAGATTTTATTGTGTACTCATAGTATTCATGCTTTCTTTTAAATGGTAATATATATTTAAGTTTTTATATATCATCATTGAACCAAGCATTTAAAATCTTTAAATCTTCGCCGCAAAGATACAAATAATTTTGTTATTCCAAATAAAATTTCTACTTTCGTGTTCGATAACGGTTAATAAATCTAAAGAGATGCTCTTTGACATCTTTTTTAGAATGAGTTTTTACTGAAAGTCAAAATAAACAACAATTATATAGATATAAAAAGACTACTTATGAAAAACTTTATGGATGAAAACTTCCTGCTTCAGACAGAAACTGCGCAGAAGTTGTATCATGAACATGCGGCTAAAATGCCTATTATCGATTACCACTGCCACCTGATTCCCCAGATGGTTGCTGATGACTATCAGTTTAAGTCACTGACAGAAATCTGGTTGGGTGGAGACCACTATAAATGGCGTGCCATGCGTACCAACGGTGTGGACGAACGTTATTGTACCGGTAAAGACACCACGGACTGGGAAAAATTTGAAAAATGGGCGGAAACAGTTCCTTATACCTTCCGCAACCCATTATACCATTGGACTCATTTGGAATTGAAAACCGCATTTGGAATCAATAAAGTATTGAATCCGAAAACTGCCCGCGAGATTTTTGATGAATGTAATGAAAAGCTTGCCAAACCGGAATACTCCGCACGAGGCATGATGCGTCGTTATCATGTGGAAACCGTTTGTACAACCGATGATCCGGTAGATTCATTGGAATATCACATCAAAACCCGTGAAAGCGGATTCGAAATTAAAATGCTTCCCACTTGGCGTCCGGACAAGGCGATGGCAGTAGAAGTTCCCGCTGATTTCCGTGCTTATATGGAAAAATTGTCTGCTGTAAGCGGTGTCACGATATCTTCTTTCGATGACATGGTGGCTGCTTTGCGGAAACGTCATGACTTCTTTGCTGAACAAGGTTGTAAATTGTCTGACCACGGAATTGAAGAGTTTTATGCTGAAGACTATACTGATGCTGAAATCAATGCTATATTTAATAAGGTATATGGTGGTACAGAACTGACCAAGGAAGAAATTCTGAAATTCAAATCAGCCATGCTGATCGTATTTGGGGAAATGGATTGGGAAAAAGGCTGGACCCAGCAGTTCCACTATGGAGCAATCCGCAACAACAACACCAAGATGTTCAAACTTCTGGGACCTGATACCGGTTTCGATTCAATCGGTGAGTTTACCACCGCCAAAGCGATGGCTAAATTCCTTGACCGCCTGAATACAGAAGGAAAACTGACCAAAACTATCCTTTACAACTTGAATCCTTGCGCCAATGAAGTAATTGCCACCATGTTAGGCAACTTCCAGGATGGTACAATTCCAGGCAAGATTCAATTCGGTTCCGGATGGTGGTTCCTCGATCAGAAAGACGGTATGGAAAAGCAGATGAATGCACTGTCATTGTTAGGCTTGTTGAGCCGCTTCGTAGGTATGCTGACAGACTCTCGTTCATTCCTGTCTTATCCGCGTCACGAATATTTCCGCCGTACTTTGTGCAACTTGCTGGGTAATGATGTGGAAAACGGCGAAATCCCTGCTTGCGAAATAGAACGCGTCAATCAGATGGTGGAAGATATCTGCTATAATAATGCCAAGAAGTTCTTCCAATTCTGACAACCGTCAGAATGCTGAATATAAATAAATGAGGATGGAACAAATGTGTCTGCAAAAGTTTTCACTTTTTGTTCCATCCTCATTCCAGTCATAGCAATTCTTCTATAGCCTCCGTTATTTCCTTGTCGGTTTTTCCCATGCCATATCCTCGGATGACTTTCCGTATAATCCGTTCTTTATCCAAAATAAAAAAGTACGGAGCCGCCCCACCCGTCCGGTAATCTTCTATCACTTTATCATCTCCATCCAAAAACATATAATTCAATTCCTTTCTCTTTGCATAATTCTGAAGTGAATGCATCCGGCTCCAACTTTCAATGGCTACCAATTCAAAATCTTCTTCTTGGTACTTTCTTTTCAGTTCTTTCAGAAAAGGGATAGAAGCCTGGCAAGCTCCACAGCCTATTCCTGTTATATTTACCAAGATGACCTTACTTTTCAAATCACTCAATGACACGGGACGCTCCTTTATATCATTCAATGTCCATTCTGGTGCTTTCTTACCCGTCAGATTAGCGGTCATATTCCTGGAAGGAGCGCCATAATCATATTTTTTTGTTTCATAACCTTGCGGAACATAATCGAAAACATCAAACCTGTCAATTGTTTCTTTGTTTATTTCCACATTACAGCAAGTTTCCACCGATATATTATGGGACATCGCTCTCCGTTTCTTATAAGGCAAACCATTCGACTTGTGAATCCACAGTTCATAAATAGAGGTCGGCTCTACATAAAAAGGAGGTGGAGGCATGTGATAAGCTTTACCAAAGAACTCCACTTGTGTATCTTCGTTTATGACAAGTTTAAAATGAAAATAATCCCCACAATCTTCCAATGTGGTAACTATGCTGTCTTCTGTTTCCAAAGCATACCTGACAATATTCTTGCAATAATTAAAGAAAGGTGGGGTCAACGGTCTGAAAGGTAACGGTCTGGTGGTAAAATTATCGATTTTTATTTCCTTGACAGCATGATTCACCAACACACGTACTTCACCATTATAACCGAATTGGAACTCTTTACCATCATCTGTTCCCAAATTCACAAAACTTGCCCCTATCGTAGAATCAGCCGGATTATCGAACTCTTTCACCATATATTTTCTAATACTGGAAGGAATTGTATCACCAGGATTCCAGACTTCGCCCTCTACTTTATACGTTGCTGACTTAATCTGCTCTAAATTATCCAACACCTTTTTCAAATACTCTCTCTTGTCATCTTGGCCATTCACCACATACACCGGCAATAACAAGAGAAAAAATAAAACAGCTTTTGTTCTCATACGTTTCTTGCTTTTATTGATTCGCAAAATATTTTGCTGACGCAAAGAAGAAGAAAAGCCTGTATCTCTGCAAAATATTTATCTGAACTCTTTCCGAATTTTCTCCTTTTTCAGAAAAAGATCAGATAAAACACCTGTTTTTTCCTTAACGTTATTTACTTTTGCATTCAAAATTCATACGATGAAAAGGGCAAAAACACACATTATCTTATTTATGGCAGTCACCATCACCGTTCTATATACTGTTTATATCGCTTTTCATAATAGTGCCGAACGAGTGAATACCCAAATAGACCACGCTTTCAAATCCGCCATTACGGAAGATTACAATGAAAGACTTGCCTACATCAGCTATTATCATCCCGAACCTACAAACTGGGATATAAAAATGTATACTATCGCTCCCAGCCTACACCAAAAAGTAAAAAGCTACACCATAAGAACCAGACAAGGAAAAACAATCTATACCTTTAAAGACAGTCTGGACGAGCAGACCGCCAAACGTATGCTGAACCAATACATTCTATCCCAACTAAAACCCATAAAGCCCGATGAGTTAAATGCAACCTTTAGAAAAATATTATCCGATCATGGCATAACCGGCAGGACCGGAACTATTTATTATAACAAATCCATTTCCCAACACAGCGACCAAAGTTCTGCAATTCCCCGAACGGCATACAATACTCCCCGATACATAGTAGATATCACCCAGAACATCAAGGTACAAGCATGGGTAAACTATGACTTCAAAACTATTTTACGACACATAGACAACACACTCTTTTGGCTCATCGGACAATTGATGATTCTTATTTTCATACTCATTTTTCTTAAAAAGGAAAAGGATACTCAAACACTCCTTACCCGTATGAACATAGACATGGAGAAACAAGAGTTGTATATAGGAAACAAAAAGTGCAACATTCAGAAATTAGACCTCACTTTACTAAATATGCTTTATGAAAGAGCAGGAACTTGCGTAAGCCGTGAAGAAATAAAAAAGAGTTTCTGGCCTACGGATGATAATGCCAATGAAAAAATAGATGCACACATCAAATCAATCCGGAAAGTTTTAAAAGAATTCCAAGAATATAAATTAATAACAGTCAGAGGAAAGGGTTATTATCTACGTATTCCATAATCCAGATTCCAGGCATTCTTTTAAAACAATATCCGCTAAATCATCTTTCCGAAAAAGCCTGTTTCTATTTTATTTCCTCCTTTTTTTATGTATATTTGCGGCTCTTTTAACACAAAAAACGTGGGGATTCACTAGAATTGGGAGAGCAACAAAATGAAAATCAAATTTATAAGTCTCGCAAGCGGAAGTAGCGGCAACTGCTATTTTCTCGGAACAGACAGATATGGCATATTGGTGGATGCAGGCATTGGCATCCGTACAATAAAAAAAACATTAAAAGAACTTGGAATCGGACTGGATATTATCCGGGCAGTATTCATAACACACGATCATGCCGACCACATCAAAGCAGTAGGGCATTTAGGAGAGAAATTTGGAATTCCTGTTTACTCCACTCCGGAAGTACATGCAGGAATCAACAAAAGTTATTGCATGACCGAGAAATTATCGACCTGCGTACACTATCTGCACAAAGGTGAGACAATGGAATTGGAAGATTTCACGATTACAGCTTTTGAAGTTCCTCACGACGGAACTGACAATGTAGGCTATTGCATGAATATAGACGGTAAAATATTTTCTTTCCTTACTGACTTGGGGCACATCACCCCCACTGCCGCCGAATATATATGTAAAGCAAACTATTTGGTATTGGAAGCGAATTACGATGAAGAGATGTTGAAAATGGGACCTTATCCCCAATATTTAAAAGAACGTATTGCCGGGCCTAATGGACATATGAGTAACCGCGAAACCGCCGATTTTTTGGCAGAAAATATCAATGAAAGTCTTAAATACATTTGGCTTTGTCATCTTAGCAAAGACAACAACCACCCCGAACTGGCATACAAGACAGTAGAACTCTCACTACGAAACAAAGGGATTATCGTCGGCAAAGATGTGCAAGTCATTGCTTTAAAGCGGAATACACCTTCAGATGTTTATGAGTTTGAATAAATTTCGATGAAAAGGTAAAAAAATGGTGCAAAATGTTGGATGTTTAAAAGAAAACACCTACCTTTGCAACCGCAAATCAGAAATGAATGCACTCTTAGCTCAGTTGGTAGAGCAACTGACTCTTAATCAGTGGGTCCAGGGTTCGAATCCCTGAGGGTGTACGAAAGAAAAACAGTTTGTAATTTGCACTCTTAGCTCAGCTGGTAGAGCAATTGACTCTTAATCAATGGGTCCAGGGTTCGAGTCCCTGAGGGTGTACGATAAACGAGGATTCTGAGATAATAATTCAGAATCCTCCGTTTTTATATCGCTTGGCAGAGAAAATAAAAAGAGCTCTGTTCAATGGATATTATATGAAGCTGAGATTGGTATTTTGGAAAATATATAGCTTGATATAAAAAAGTCGGCTATGAATATGAAAATAATAACGGATATTTTTATATTCATAGCCGACTTTTTATGAATCATAAGTTATCTTTTTATTTTTATCGGCCATAAATTTATTTTTAATAACTGATTATTTTAAGGCTTATAAAAATGCAGTTCACGCTCTAAAACGTGCACTCTTTTTTGCAACTCTTCTACCCTGTCAAGTAAATGACATATAGCATCAATGCCTGCGATATTTATTGATAAATCATAGTACAAATGACTATATTTTTCTATTTTATCCAGTTGACTGACAGGAAAGCAGTAATGCTCCTCTACCTGTTGAATATCTATCAGTCCATCATCACTCAGCATTTTTATAAACTCAGGTTCAACATTACAGTGACTGCAATAGTCACTTATAATAATTAAATTGTTCTCCATAATCATGCTTCTTTAGTTTAACTTTGTTGTAGTTGGCGGAATAAGTTTTTCTGTTGTTCTGTGAGATTTGTTGGGATAATTACATGATAGGTTACCATTAAATCTCCATATTCTCCTTCATTTTTGTATACAGGAAATCCTTTTCCTTTTAAGCGTACAGTTGTGTTATTCTGGGTTCCAGCCGAAACTTTTAACTTAACCTGACCATTGAGTGTATTTACGGTGATATCACCTCCTAAAACAGCAGTATAAAGGTCAATGTCAACGTTGGTATACAAATCACTGCCTTTCCGTTTGAATACAGGATCATCGGGTATGACAAACGTGATATATAAATCGCCATTAGGAGCGCCGTTTGCCCCTTTTCCTCCATGACCTTTCAATTTAATAACCTGGCCGTTTTCTACACCGGCCGGCACTGTGATTCGTATATTTTCGCCGTTAATACTAAAGACTTGCTTATGAGTTACCGCAGCCTCCTGCAAAGATAATTGCAGTTCCGCCTGCAAATCATTTCCACGATAGCTGTAATGCTTACTACCTCCGGAATAATGTCCGAAGAGTTCCTCAAAGAAATCCGAGAATCCACTGTCGTTTGCTCCTCCATGTGAGAAATGAGTGCCGTCAGTTGAATACCAATAAGTCTGTCTTCCGGAAGCATTACCTTGACGTTGAGCTTCTTCATAAGCTTTACGCTGTTCTTCAAATTCATCGGCATGCTTCCAGTTTTCTCCATAAGCGTCATATTTCTTACGCTTTTCGGGATCACTCAATACTTCATTGGCCTCGTTTATTGCCTGAAACTTTTCCTTGGCCGTTGGGTCATTAGGATTTAAGTCTGGATGGTATTTACGGGCCAGTTTCCGGTATGCTTTTTTAATTTCATCTTGTGTAGCATCCTTGTTTATCCCTAAAATGTTGTAATAATCAATGTAAGCCATAGTTGTATTTAGTTTTTTAGGGAAAAAACAAAATATATGCCATCAGATGTTTGAGCAATATTTGACAAAAAAGCAGAAAATCATAGAATAGGAATGTGAATTTTTGTCAGGATGAGAATTTCGGAGAAGACAAAATTACTCTATTATATTTTCTTTTTTTTCGATAACTTCGGTCGGAATATTCCTTTTGGGAGTAAGCCCCAGTTCTTTCATCTTATTGAAGCTGGATATAATGTTTCCGTTTCCTCTGGCAAGGGTACCGAATGCTGATTCGTATTGCTTTTTTGTCTCGTCCAGTTGTTTGCCTATTTTCTCGAAAGTGGTAATAAACGTAACGAACTTTTCATATAGCAGATTTCCTCTCCGAATGATTTCTTCCACGTTTCTTGACTGCTTCTCGCTCTGCCACAAATTATAAGCCAGCTGCAGAGCCATCATAAGATTTGAAGGGCTTATGATGATAATATGTTTTTTGTAAGCATAGTTCAGAAGTTCCCTGTCTTTCTCCAAGGCTGCAATATAAGAGCCTTCGTTCGGGACGAACATCAGTACGTAACCTATGGAATCTTTCACTACCTTTGAATAGTCTTTCACAGCCAGTTCATTGATATGTTCGCGTATAGAAGCTACATGGGCCGATAAAGCCTGTGCCTGTTCGTTATAAGATGTAGAGTTTATATAATTTACGTATGCAGTCAGTGATACTTTAGAGTCTACTATTACACATCTTTTTTCTGGAAAGCGTATAATGATATCCGGACGTACATTGCGTCCGTCTTCTGTTATGCAGTTTTCTTGTACGAAATATTCCTCACCTTTTCTCAGGCCGGATTCTTCGAGCATGCGCTCCAGAATCATTTCTCCCCAGTCGCCTTGAATTTTAGGATTGGCTTTTAAGGCTTTAGTTAGATTGACTGCATCTTCTCCTATTTTTTCTGTTTTATCAAGAAGACCTTTAATGGCATGCTCGAATGATTCTTTGTATTGTGCACTGGTAACGCGATTGTCGATAACCGATTTTCCCAGTTTTTCAACATTTTCTTTTAAGGGTGCCAGGACAGCTTCCAATTGTTCATTATTCTTTTCTTTAAGAGCTGCAGATTTAATATCCAGAATCTCATTGGCCAGATTGCGGAATTCGGCTTTCATGATATCAGACTTTTCACGCATTTCTTCTTCTGAGCGTTTGAGGGCCTTCTGTAAACTTTCGTTTGCCTCCTTTAGCGTATTCTGTTCTGTTTCCGATTTTTCTTTTATAAGTTGAATTTCACGCTCTTTTTGTTCTTTAAGCAGTTCTATTTGCATTTGCAAATAAGTATTCTCATGCGTGAACTTATCGGCCAGGACTTTGTATTTCTTGCTGTGAAAGTACTCTATAAGTACTCCCACAACAAGACCCACAACAAGTCCGAGCAATAATACAGGTATTGCATTCATCCTTTTATCTTTACTTTCAATTCATACAAATCATTTCTGCGGTCGCGAAGATTCCGAACACTTCCGTAGGTATGCAGTTCGCTCAGCAGATTCAAATCGACATCCGAAACAAGAATCATTTCGGTATTGGGAGTAGCTTCTGCACGGCGTCCGTCTGTAGGAAATGCAAAATCACAAGGCGTGAATACTCCTGACTGAGCGTATTGAATATCCATATTGTGCACACGTGGAAGATTTCCTACGCTTCCGGCTATAGCGACGAAACATTCGTTTTCTATAGCACGTGCCTGTGCGCATATTCTTACACGTGAATATCCGTTTTGGGTATCTGTAAGGAAAGGAACAAAAAGTATTTGCATGCCTTGATCGGCCATGATACGTGAAAGCTCAGGAAATTCAACGTCATAACAAATCAGAATACCGATTTTTGCACAGTCTGTATCGAATGTTCTTACCATACGTCCTCCACTTAGTCCCCAGCTCTTGATTTCATCAGGAGTTACGTGTACTTTCTCATACATTTCAGATGTTCCGTCTCTACGACATAGAAAGCCTACATTGTAAAGAGAGCCATCTTCCTTTATATATGGCATACTTCCCGTTATGATGTTGATATTATAGCTGATTGCCAGATTAATGAAGCGACTATGTATTTCTTCGGTGTATTTTGCCAGTCCACGGATTGATTGCGCCTCACCCATGTGGTTGTATTGGGCCATTAATGGCGCATTGAAATATTCGGGGAATAATACGAAATCACTTTTATAGTCGGAAACTGCATCAACGAAAAATTCGACCTGTTCGAATACATCATCCAATGTATTGTATGAACGCATCTGCCATTGGACAAGTCCGATGCGTACGGTGGTTTTTTTGTCTACAAATTCCTGTGTTGGAGGTTGGTAGTAAATATTATCCCACTGTAACAGTGTAGCACAGTGTTTGGATTCCTCATCGTTTGGCAGATAGTTTTTCATAACCCTGCGAACATGGAAATCGTTCGAGAGTTGAAAAGTAAGTACCGGGTCGTATATTTCACGAGAACGTACTTTTTCTATATACTCCTTGGGACGCATATGATCTGCGTACTTGTGATAGTTAGGAATGCGTCCGCCAAACATGATGGCTTTCAGGTTGAGTTTCTCACACAATTCCTTTCGGTATTCATACATACGTCTGGCCAAACGTAGTCCTCTATAATCGGGATGTATAAATACTTCGATTCCATAAAGTATATTTCCGTTAGGATTGTGCGTATTGAATGTTTCGTTTCCTGTAACTTTTGCATAGGTATGGTCGCCCTTTACCATGTCATAGTCTACAATGATAGAAAGTGCACAACCAACGATTTTTCCGTCTACTACTGTTACTACCTGTCCTTCGGGAAAGATAGAAATCAGTTTTTCTATTTGCTGATGAGTCCAGAAAACATCTTTATCTGCATATACACGGGTAAAAGACTGGGCTAACTGGCTGTAATCTTCAATTTGCAGATTACGCACCTCTACTTTATTTATATGCAATTTTCCCATATCTGTTTATTATAAAGCAAGTTTATATATTTCCAATGTTTCTTTTTTACTTAATCTCACGTATGCTCCAACATATTCACCTTTATTCTGGTGCAGTTTTTCTACTAATAAGTTTATATCAGGATCAGGGATTCCCAATTGTTCAAAAGTTACGGGAAGTCCTATTGAAATAAAGAAATTCTTTAAGCATGTAACTGCCTGTAATGCCATATCTTTCTTATTGTCTGATTCTGGAATATCCCATACACGGTGTGCAAATTGAGCAATTTTTTCTACGTGGTGTGACGCCATCCATGTCATCCAGGCTGGAAAAATAACAGCCAATCCTGCCCCGTGAGTAACATTATATACGGCACTAACTTCATGTTCCATAAAATGAGAAGCCCAGTCTTCATCACATCCCACTCCGCATATTCCGTTATGAGCTATCATTCCGCTCCACATAATATTGGCTCTTGCACCATAATTGTCGGGTTCTTTTATGACTTTGGGGGCTTCAGTTATGATTGCTTTCAACAATCCTTCACATAACCTGTCTGTTACTTCGGTTTCTGCCGTATTATTGAAATAACGTTCCATTATATGTGCCATCATATCTGCAATGCCCGATGCTGTTTGGTAAGGCGGCAATGTGTAGGTAAGTTCGGGATTCATTATGGCAAAACGGGGACGCAGCAATTCTGGTACACGGATACTCAGTTTTTGCAGGGTATCTGATTTTGTTATAACAGAATTACCGGAACCTTCGCTTCCTGCTGCCGGTATAGTAAGTACAACACCCAAATTCAAGGCACTTTTTACAACAGCTTTCTGTATATAGAAATCCCAGAAATCACCGTTATAGGGTACTCCTGTAGCAATAGCCTTTGCTGTATCAATGACAGAACCACCTCCTACTGCTAATATAAAATCAACATTCTCATGTCGGCACAAGTCTATCCCTTCATATACCTTAGTATCAATGGGATTAGGCTGTATACCTCCTAATGTAACGTAAGGAACAGACTGGTGATTTAGACTCTCTTCGATGCGTGTCAATAAAGCGTTACGTACTACGGACCCTCCTCCATATACAATGAGAACTTTTGTTGCACCGTATTTTGTGACTAATTCATTGACTTGATTTTCAGTTCCTTTTCCGAAAACAAATTCAGTAGGACTATAAAAAGTAAAGTTGTTCATATTCAAATAGATTTGTTGATACAAAATTAATCAATTGTCATATACACCCAGTGTTATAAAAATATAAGATTCTTATTGAAGATTGTATATACAATAAACTGCACGGTTCTTATAAGATATTTTTCTTATGAAAACCGTGCAGTTATAAACAATATAATTAACTTTTATTGTTGTTGCGGATTTAAAGGAATGTTCAGAGCCTTGAAACATTTGACTAGTTTCTCAATGGCAATGTCTACTTGTTCTTTTGTGTGGGTAGCCATTAAAGAAAAACGTATCAAAGTATCATTAGGAGAACATGCAGGAGGAACTACCGGATTAACAAAAACTCCTTCGTCAAACAGCATTGTTGTTACCATGAAAGTCTTGTCCATGTCTCGTACATAAAGAGGAATAATCGGAGTTGATGTGTTTCCGATTTCAAAACCTAATTCACGGAAATTTTTCAATGCGTAATTGGTTACATCCCATAAGTGCTGTATACGTTCAGGCTCTTCTTTCATTATATGGAGAGCTTCACGGGCGGCTGCTGTTGCAGCAGGCGTGTTACTTGCACTGAATATGTAAGAACGTGAGTTATGACGCAAATAATTGATGACTGAAGAATCTGATGCGATAAATCCGCCGATGGCAGCCAGAGACTTACTGAATGTTCCCATAATCAAATCGATATCCTTGGTAACTCCAAAATGGTCACATGTACCACGTCCTTGCTTGCCTAAAACGCCTAAACCATGTGCTTCGTCAACCATGATGCTGGCATTGTATTTTTTCTTCAGGCGAACAATTTCCGGTAAATTGGCTATGTCTCCTTCCATACTGAATACTCCATCTACAACGATAAGTTTGATTGCGTCCGGATCACATTTCTGCAATTCCTTTTCCAATCCTTCCATATCATTGTGCTTGAATTTTACAGCGTTTGAAAAAGATAATCTGCGTCCTTCAACGATAGATGCATGGTCAAGCTCGTCACATAAGATGTAATCATTACGTCCTGTCAGACAAGATACAACACCCAAATTTACCTGGAATCCCGTAGAATATATAATAGCTTCTTCTTTGCCGACAAATTCTGCCAGTTCTTTTTCTAAGGCCAGATGCAAGTCAAGTGTACCATTTAAGAAACGTGATCCTGCGCATCCTGTACCATATTTTCGAGTAGCTTCAACGGCAGCTTCAATAACTTTGGGATGATTGGTTAAACCTAAATAAGAGTTAGAACCGAACATTAATACTTTATGTCCACTCATCATCACTTCTGTATTCTGACCACTTTCAATACATCTGAAATAAGGATATACGCCTTTTGCCATTATTTGTTGTGGCAAATCGTATTTAGCTAATTTGTCTTGTAATAACCCCATATTTTTATTTCTAATAAGCCACTTGCTTATATTTTTCAATACATTACTTATTTTAATAATAGACTTAAAACAGCGGGCAAAGATAGAAAAAATATATTTCTTTTGAATCCTTTTTTCTCATTTTTTTCTATTTATATATCGCTATGATATTATTTCTTTTCCTTATTATAAATATAACAATAAAATGAATCTTAAAACGTAAGCAAAAAGTAAGGTGGGTATAAGTACAGATGTAATTTATGTCTTACTTATAGGATAAGTAGATTTTAACATGTTACGTTTTAGATATTAAAAACGTTCAATTTCGGGACCATTGGTATGAAAATTTTTCTGCTTTGTTTTTTTTTCCTACTTTTGTATTTCGATTTTGAGCATATGAGTGAAAGCCATGGAGAAAAAAAAGGTCATATTTGTTATTAATCCAAATTCTGGTACACAAAACAAGAAAGGGATTTTTGATTTGATAGAGAAGTACATCGATCGTGAGAAATACGAACATTCCATATTGTTTACAGAGTTTGCAGGTCATGCTTCAGAAATAGCTTCTATTGCTGCAGCTGAAGATGCATTTATGATTGTGGCAGTTGGCGGAGATGGAACTGTCAATGAAATAGGACGTGCTCTTGTACATACAAAAACAGCTTTAGGTATCATTCCATGTGGTTCCGGTAACGGGCTAGCCCGTCATTTGATGATTCCAATGGACCCTAAAAAAGCAATTGATATAATTAATGAAGGTGTTATCTCTACCATTGATTATGGAGTGATTAATACGATACCGTTTTTTTGCACTTGCGGTGTTGGCTTTGATGCTTTTGTCAGCTTGAAATTTGCAGAGTCCGGACGTCGGGGAATGTTGACCTATCTGGAAAATATGTTGCATGAGGTTTTGACCTATAAGCCTGAAACATATGAAATAGAGTTATGTAATGGCGAAGAGAACAGAACGTATAAAGCGTATCTGATAGCATGTGCCAATGCTTCCCAATATGGTAATAACGCATATATTGCCCCTCAGGCATCATTAGATGATGGTTTGATGGATGTTACTATTCTTGAGCCTTTTACAGTTCTGGATGTACCGGCACTTTCTTTTCAACTCTTTAATAAGACCATAAACCAAAATAGTAGAATAAAGACTTTTAAATGTCAGAAATTGCGTATCCATCGTATGAATGAAGGGGTCATTCATTTTGATGGAGATCCTATTATTGCAAGTAAAAATCTCGAAATAGAAATTATACCCAAGGCTCTTAATATTGTCATTAACAATAGAGAAAAGAGGGATTTGAAGAAGCCGGAATCTCTTTTACAGATATTGGGAGACTATTTCAATGAAGTTAATACCTTGAAAGGAGACTTGTATACTCGTAATAAGAAACTTCAGGAAATACACCGTAATCTGTTACGCAAATTTATAAAGAAATAGATTTATAGGTTTATATAAAAGTCCTTTACTAGATTTGAAAATTTTTCCGTGTATGTATGATGTGTTTTTTCTATGGAAATATCATCATACACTGCTTGATTTATCATCTTCTTTCTAAAGCTTAACAATATACGTTTAGGTTCATAACCTTCTAATGTACGGACTATAGTCTTACGAGACAGGTATAGCTTTAGTCCGGCTGCGTTGGAGATAAATTCGCTGGTATTTTCAAAAGGTATGACGACAGAGAATTCACCATCATCCTGTAAAAGATTTGTTACACATTCCAAAAGTTCACTGAATGTTAAGGAGCTTGTATGCCGTGCATTGTTTCGTGCTTTATTCTCGCATTTTAAAGAACGATGGCTGAAAAACGGGGGGTTCGAAAGAATAAGATCAAACTTATCGGAAGTATCGTATGACTTTATATCAGAATGTATTATTTCAATCCGATCTTTCCATTCAGAGTTCTCTATATTTTCTTTGGCCTGTTCTGCTGCATCTTTTTCTATCTCAATTCCTGTTATTTGTGCTTTAGGTGTTCTTTGTGCCACCATTAATGATAACAGGCCACAGCCAGAGCCTATATCAAGAACTTTTTTTGCATTGTTTACGTCAACCCACGCTCCTAATAGCACACTGTCTGTCCCTACCTTCATGGCACATTTATCATGAAAAACAGTAAATTTTTTGAATTTAAAATACGAATTCGGCATATTTATCAAATAAAAATATAATGGCAAAAATAGAAAATATTGGAATATGATTCTTTAAATTAAGATTATTTGGGAAGTTGCTAAATTATATTTCTAATTTAATATATTCCTTATTTAATAAAGTATGTGTAACTTTGCAAGCACTTTGCACCTAAAGATAAAGGGTATCTAACTAAATTTTACATGGTAAAAAATGATAAAAAGAAGATTTAGCGATTTTGAAGAAAATACAGAGCGTGAAACAGCATTCTCTTTAATAGCTGATATAGATGGTGATGAAGAACAACTCTTTGAAGGTAAAATAGATAAGTGTTTGCCTATATTGCCATTACGTAATATGGTTCTCTTTCCCGGAGTTGTACTCCCGGTAGCTGTAGGAAGAAAATCATCTTTGAAACTAATCGATCATGCATATAAAAACAATAAAACGATAGGAACTGTATGCCAGATAAAGGCTGAAGTTGAACGTCCACTCTTGGAAGATTTGTATTCTGTGGGAACTGTTGCAAAAATCGTTAGGATATTTGAGATGCCTGACCAGACGACAACGGTTATTCTGCAAGGAATGCAGCGTTTTAATCTTTTGGAAGTGCACGATGAAGTAAATGGAAAATATTTGGAAGGAATTGTGAGTCAGCTATACGAAACATTTCCTCCAAAAGATGATATGGAATTTAAAGTATTGGTTGATACCTGTAAGGAACTGACTGTTAAATTCATAAAATCTACAGATAATATTCAGAATGAAGCAGCTTTTGCCATTAAGAATATAAGTAATCCGGTATTCCTGATTAATTTCATATGTGCAAACTTATTGCTGAAAGTTGATGAAAAAGAGCAACTTCTGAAATATGACTCTGTTCAGGATAGAGCATACCGTTTACTTGAATTGTTGAAGCGTGAGACTAAGTTGGCGGAATTAAAAGCCAATATACAGATGCGTACGCGAGAGGACATAGATCAGCAGCAACGTGAATATTTCCTTCAACAGCAAATGAAGAATATTCAGGACGAGCTCGGTGGTAATCCTCAAGATTTGGAATTTGATGAATTACAGCGGCGTGCATCTCAGAAGAAGTGGAGCGTTGATGTCCGGAAGGTTTTTGATCGCGAAATGAGTAAATTGGAAAGAACCAATCCTCAGTCTCCGGAATATAACGTTCAGCTAAATTATCTGGAAACAATGCTCAGTTTGCCATGGAATGAGTATACCGAAGATAACTTGAACTTGGTTCATGCCGAAAAGGTTTTGAACAAAGATCACTATGGACTGGAAAAAGTAAAAGAACGTATTCTGGAACATTTGGCGGTCTTGAAGCTTAGAGGTGATCTCAAATCCCCTATCCTGTGCCTGTATGGCCCTCCGGGAGTAGGTAAAACATCCTTGGGACGTTCTATTGCTTCTGCGTTGAAGCGCAAATACATTCGGATTTCTTTGGGCGGACTGCATGATGAAGCTGAAATTCGTGGACACAGACGTACATATATTGGTGCAATGCCCGGTCGAATAATCAAGAGTCTGATAAAAGCCAATTCATCCAACCCTGTATTCATATTGGACGAAATAGATAAGGTCAGTCAGAATAATTTCCAGGGAGACCCTTCTTCTGCGCTGCTTGAAGTTTTGGATCCTGAACAAAACAGTACATTCCATGATAATTATCTAGATGTGGATTATGATTTGTCTAAAGTTATGTTTATAGCGACAGCCAATAATCTGAACACTATACCGGCACCGTTATTAGATCGTATGGAGTTAATAGAAGTCAGCGGATATATAACTGAAGAGAAAATAGAAATTGCACGTCGACATCTGGTTCCTAAGGAAATGGAAAATGTGGGAATGGAAAAGGGTAATGCCGTAAAATTGCCAAAGAATACTTTGGAAGCAATTATAGAATCATATACTCGTGAATCGGGCGTACGTGAACTTGAGAAAAAAATTGGTAAAGTTTTCCGTAAGCTGGTTCGTAAGTATGCAACGGATGGCAATTATCCTTTAAAGGAAGTGAAGCCTGCCAATTTGAAAGAATTGTTAGGAGCCCCAGAATATACCCGTGACAAATATCAGGGAAATGACTATGCCGGTGTTGTTACAGGATTGGCTTGGACTGCAGTAGGTGGTGAAATCTTGTTTGTTGAAACCAGTGTCAGTCGTGGAAAGGGAGGTCGTTTGACATTAACCGGAAACCTTGGAGATGTCATGAAAGAATCTGCCATGTTGGCCTTGGAATATATAAAGGCACACGCTGCTTTCCTGAATATCAATCCGGATATATTTGAAAACTGGAATATACATATCCATGTTCCGGAAGGAGCTATTCCCAAAGACGGTCCGTCAGCAGGTATTACAATGGCGACTTCGTTGGCATCGGCTTTGACTCAAAGAAAAGTTAAAGCAAATCTGGCAATGACCGGTGAGATAACGTTGAGAGGCAAGGTCCTTCCTGTGGGTGGCATTAAAGAGAAGATTTTGGCTGCAAAACGGGCCGGTATAAAAGAAATCATTTTATGCCAGGATAATAAAAAAGACATTGAAGAAATTCCGGAAATCTATTTGAAGGGACTGGAATTCCATTATGTAACAGATGTAAAAGAAGTCTTGAGCATAGCATTGCTTGACGAAAGAGTGAATGATGCTATTGATTTTACAATAACCCCTGTCAAAACAGAAGAATGAAATTTGAATTACAACATACAGATCTAAAATCAAATGCAAGAGCCGGATTGATAACTACCGCGCATGGATTGATTGAAACTCCAATCTTTATGCCGGTAGGAACGTTAGGCTCTGTCAAGGGTGTACATTTGCGTGAATTGAAAGATGATATTAAGGCCCAGATAATATTGGGAAATACATATCATTTATATTTGCGTCCAGGTCTTGAAGTTCTGGAAGGTGCCGGAGGTTTGCACAAGTTCAATGGATTTGACAGACCCATGTTGACCGATAGCGGCGGATTCCAGGTCTTTTCATTGTCGGGAATACGCAAACTGCGTGAAGAAGGTGCTGAATTTCGTTCCCATATAGATGGTTCGAAACACTTTTTTACTCCGGAAAAGGTGATGGATATAGAGCGAAGTATCGGAGCCGATATTATGATGGCATTTGACGAATGTCCTCCTGGGGATTCTGATTATGAATACGCAAAAAAGTCATTGGGGTTGACTCACCGCTGGCTGGACCGTTGTATAGCCCGATATAATGAAACAGAGCCCAAATACGGATATGAGCAGTCTTTGTTTCCTATAGTGCAAGGATGCGTTTATCCGGATTTGCGCAGACAATCTGCCGAGTTTGTTGCCTCAAAAAACTGTGATGGCAATGCGATTGGAGGATTGGCAGTGGGCGAACCGACGGAAAAGATGTATGAAATGATAGAAATCGTCAATGAAATACTTCCGAAAGATAAGCCACGTTATTTAATGGGAGTAGGTACTCCGGTGAATATCCTGGAAGGCATAGAGCGTGGAGTAGACATGTTTGATTGTGTTATGCCTACCCGTAACGGACGTAATGCCATGCTGTTTACAAAAAATGGAATAATGAACATGCGTAATAAGAAATGGGAGAAAGACTACTCTCCTATTGAAGAAGACGGTGCTTCATACGTTGATACAGCATACTCTAAGGCATACTTGCGTCATTTGTTTCATTCACAGGAACTGCTGGCTATGCAAATTGCATCTATTCACAACCTGGCTTTTTATCTATGGTTGGTTAAGGAGGCTAGAAAACACATCTTTGAGGATGATTATTCTGTTTGGAAAGCAAAAATGGTAGAACGTTTGTCGACAAGATTATAACAAGAAAATGAAGCTGAAATTAAAAGGACTATTTCAAGGAAGATTGCTAAAGCGGCTTGATGTATACATTATCAAGAAGTTCTTAGGTACTTATTTCTTTGCAATAGCATTGATCATATCGATTGCTGTGGTATTCGATATGAATGAGAATTTGGATAAGTTTACTGACAAAGGAGCAACATGGTCTGCTATTATTACGGATTATTATCTGAATTTTATACCATACTTCTCCAACTTGTTCAGTCCTCTGTTTGTCTTTATTGCAGTAATATTCTTTACCTCTAAACTGGCAGAGAATTCTGAAATTATAGCAATGTTCTCTACCGGAATGAGTTTTAAGAGAATGATGCGTCCTTATATGATTTCAGCAGGTTTTATTGCATTACTTACCTATTTTCTGGGCTCATATGTTATTCCTAAGGGAAGTGAGGTACGATTAAAGTTTGAAAATCAGTATAAGAAAAGAAAGAACTTCGGTTATGTTGAAAATGTCCAAATGGAAGTTGCCGATGGGGTTATTGCCTATATAGAACGATATGAAGATTATAACAAAACGGGATATCGCTTTTCTTTGGATAAGTTTGTAGATAAGAAGCTTGTATCTCATTTAACGGCCCGGAGGGTAATATATGATACATTGAGCACCAATAAGGAGCGCTGGCAATTACGTGATTATATGATTCGTGAACTGAATGGTGATCATGAAGTGATAACTCACGGTGAGAAACTGGATACGGTTCTGCATATTCAGCCGCGTGATTTTCTAATAACAAAAGGTCAGCAGGAGACAATGACAAGTCCGGAATTAAGGACTTATGTCGCACGGCAAAAAGAGCGTGGATTTGCCAATATCAAGGAGTTCGAAATAGAATATCACAAACGTATAGCCATGTCGTTTGCATCTTTTATTCTGACTACGATAGGTGTTTCTCTTTCTTCCCGCAAGACCAAGGGAGGTATGGGATTGCATTTGGGAATAGGACTGGCATTAAGTTTTTCGTATATTCTTTTCCAGACTATTTCTGCGACATTTGCCATAAATGCCAATCTGCCGCCGATTATAGCAGTATGGATTCCTAATATATTATATGCTGGAGTTGCAGTCTATTTATATAGAAAAGCTCCGAAATGATAAAACGCCGCATTTCTGATATATTCTGAAATGCGGCGTTTTTGTTGCATACTTTCATCTCTTCGAAAGGGCTTTCAACATCTCTCCTACTTTAAATATTGAGAGAGTTCTTTTGCTGTGATATTTGTGGCAATAATTTGCCCCTTTTCATCCAGCAAATAATTTTTGAAGCCTTTGTTCAGATGGTACAAATCAAATAAACTAGAAGCTTCACCAGATGTATCTACCATACAGTAGGCATTTTCTATCTGGTCCTGTTTAATGGTCTCGTCAAATATTGATGCGTATTCATCAAAAGAAACTGAAACCATTGTTACGCATTGTGACAAGTTTTCCATTTCATGGCTTAATAATGCATTCTTTACACGAGAATCTGCATCGTAACTTGCCCAAAAATTTAAAAGCACATATTTGCCTCTTAATGCTTTTAAATCGGTTGTCTCTTCACTGTTGTACCTGCGTAAAGTAAAGTTGGGTGCGATATTTCCGACGCTCAACCCACTTGTCGGCTGGTTTTTGTCAATGAAAGCTGTCAAGGATAAAAGTAATACTACAACAAAAATCCATCTTACATTCTTCATGCAATCCGATTTTGGTTCATACTATCCGGAACTGCCTTGCAACAGTAATTTCTGTCCGGAACATTATTCTGTAATCTTAAACAAGTTCTAGAAGTGTTAATTACCTATTACTTATTAAGATAACCTTTTTGAAATTCGTTGCAAAGTTCTTATTTTTTTATGAATGTCCAAAAGAAAAAGATTAAAATTGTGTTTTATAACATACATTTTAGCTTTTTTCATGTAACATAGAGCTGTTTTTTCATCTTAAATCATTAATTTTGTTCACTATATTACAAAAATGAATAGATATATGAGCGAAATTAACACTGAATTAATTCTAATTCGTATTACAGGATTGGATAGACCTGGATTAACTGCCTCTATAACAGAAATTTTGGCAAAATATGATGTTACAATCTTAGACATCGGCCAGGCAGATATACATAGTACATTGTCATTGGGTATTCTGTTTAAGTCATATGAAAACCAGTCAGGAAATATAATGAAGGAATTGCTTTTCGAGGCATCCAACTTAGGTGTTAATATTCGTTTCTATCCTATTCCTAAAGATGAATATGAAAACTGGGTTTCTTTGCAAGGTAAGAATCGATATATCTTAACTCTTGTAGGACGAAAACTGACAGCCCGTCAGATTGGTGCCGTAACTCGTATTCTGGCCGATCAGGGATTGAACATTGATGCCATCAAGCGTTTGACAGGTCGTATGCCATTGGATGAGAAAAAGACTACAACACGTGCATGTATTGAGTTCTCTGTGCGAGGAACTCCCAATAATCGCCAGCAGATGCAGGAGCATTTAATGCAGCTCTCTCGTGATCTTGAAATGGATTTCTCATTCCAGCTTGATGATATGTACAGACGTATGCGTCGTCTTATCTGCTTTGATATGGATTCTACATTGATCAGAACAGAGGTTATTGATGAATTGGCTGAGAAGGCCGGCGTTGGAAAGGAAGTCCGTGAAATAACCGAACGTGCCATGCGTGGAGAAATCGATTTCAACGAAAGTTTCAAGGAACGCGTTGCGTTACTGAAAGGACTGGATGAGTCTGTCATGAAGGAGATTGCAGAGAATCTTCCAATTACAGAGGGTGTAGAGCGATTGATGTACGTATTGAAACGATACGGTTATAAGATTGCAATTCTTTCCGGTGGATTTACATATTTCGGTAATTATCTGAAGAATAAATTCGGAATCGATTATGTTTATGCTAACGAACTGGAAATTGTGGATGGAAAGCTTACCGGACGTTATGTAGGTGAAATCGTAGACGGACGTAGAAAAGCAGAACTGCTTCGCTTGATTGCACAGGTAGAAAATGTAGATATCCGTCAGACAATAGCTGTCGGTGATGGTGCAAACGACTTGCCTATGCTTTCATTGGCAGGATTGGGTATTGCATTCCATGCAAAACCGAAAGTTGTAGCCAATGCTCAGCAATCTATTAACACCATTGGTCTGGATGGAGTCTTGTACTTCCTCGGATTTAAAGATTCATATCTGGATGAACGCGGGAAAAAACTATCATAAATGAAGTAAACAAGATTGCAATAATTCTGTAAAATGAGGTTTTCAGACTTAGATTTGGAAGACAGTGTGCTTGATGCGCTGGATGCGATGAATTTTCAGGAATGTACTCCGGTGCAAGAACATACTATTCCCATATTGCTTGAAGGAAAAGATTTGATTGGAGTTGCGCAGACGGGAACAGGTAAAACGGCTGCGTATCTCCTTCCTATACTTAATCAGTTGAGTAAAGGCGGTTATAAGGAGGATGCCATAAACTGCATTATCATGTCTCCTACCCGTGAGCTGGCACAGCAGATAGATCAACAGATGGAAGGATTTTCCTATTTCATGCCAGTATCAAGTGTTGCCATCTACGGTGGAAATGACGGAGTCCGTTACGAGCAGGAAAAAAAAGGACTGGCTTTGGGGGCAGATGTCATAATTGCCACTCCCGGACGACTGATCAGTCACATAAATCTAGGCAATGTTGATTTGTCTCATGTTTCGTTTTTCGTTTTGGACGAAGCCGACCGTATGCTCGATATGGGTTTTTATGATGACATCATGCAGATTGTCAATAAATTGCCTAAAGACAGACAAACGATTATGTTTTCGGCTACCATGCCTGAGAAGATTCAGCAGCTGGCAAAATCAATTCTTAATAATCCGGTAGAAGTAAAGCTGGCGGTATCCAAACCTGCAGATAAGATTATACAGACGGCATATGTATGTTATGAAAGTCAGAAACTGAATATTATACAGTCTTTGTTTAGTGAAAGCAATCCTGAGCGTGTTATAATTTTTGCCTCTTCGAAACTGAAAGTCAAAGATATAACCAAGGCTATCCAGCGCATGAAACTTAGGGTTGGCGAAATGCACTCTGACCTGGATCAGAAACAGCGTGACTATATTATGCACGAATTCAAGAACGGTCGTATTGATATTCTTATAGCGACAGATATTGTAGCGCGTGGAATTGATATTGACGATATACGTCTGGTCATTAATTACGATGTACCTCACGATTGTGAGGATTATGTGCATCGCATAGGACGTACGGCTCGAGCCAATCACGACGGATGTGCAATTACATTTGTCAGCGAAAAGGAACAAGGCAAATTCAAGGCTATAGAAGATTTCCTGGGGCGTACTATATATAAGATTCCTGTTCCTGAAGAATTGGGAGAAGCTCCGGCATATAATCCGGTTAAACCGAAGACAAATAAAAGAAGACCTTCTAGAAATTCAAAAGGAGGTAACAGAAAACCCCGGCAAGCCAAAAAGAACAATTCAGACTCCAAATAAAAAGAAATCATCCTGATATCAAAAGATGTCAGGATGATTTCTTTTTATATACAAACAAGTTCTATCTTTTACTCTACACCAGCCAATTCCGGGTCAATCATGATTCGGCCGCAATATTCGCAAACGATAATTTTCTTACGCATACGTATATCCAGCTGTCTTTGAGGCGGTATTTTATTGAAACATCCACCGCATGCATCGCGTTGTACATATACAATACCCAATCCGTTGCGAGAATTTTTACGGATACGTTTGAAAGCCTGGAGCAGACGCGGTTCAATATTTGCTTCGAGAGCTTTTGCCTTTTCTCTGAGTTTCTCTTCTTCCTGTTTGGTTTCAGATACAATTTCGTTCAACTCAGACTTCTTTACTTCCAAATCTTTTTTACGCTCTTCAAGTAATTCCGTGCTTTTTACAATTTCATCAGCTTTAGCTGCAGCCGATGCATTGAATTCTCTGATTTGTTTCTCGCACAATTCAATCTCCAAAGACTGGAATTCAATTTCCTTGCTTAAAACATCATATTCGCGGTTGTTGCGAACATTGTCAAGTTGTGACTTGTATTTTTCAACTGAAGCTTTGGCAACCTCTATGTCATTTTTCTTTTTTGCAACGTTCTCTTTTAATTCAACGATTTCCTTGTTGATTTTTTCGATACGTGTGCTCAAACCTGTTACTTCATCTTCCAGGTCTTGTACTTCCAAAGGAAGCTCTCCACGTAAAGTTTTGATTTTATCAATTTCAGACAGCATGGTCTGTAACTGATACAACGTTTTCAATTTTTCTTCAACAGACAAATCCTGAGGATCTTTTTTTACTTCTTTTGCCATATACAATTATAAATATTTGATAGGGTTTGTATTAATCTTTGTTTGTTCGGTCTTCAAGTCCGGGAATTGCTTTTTCAGAAATTCCTGCAAAAGCTGTTTGGTATACTGTTCGCTTTCGTAATGACCGATTTCAGCGAGCAGAATTTTCCGTTCCAGTCCGAAATATTCATGATATCTGATTTCACCGGTAATAAAAACATCCGCATTTGCTGCAATGGCATCGGGTATCAGGAAAGCTCCTGCCCCTCCACATACGGCAACACGATGAATGAGTTTTCCGCTCAGCTTATTGTGTTTTACGCAGCCAACTTCGAATGTTTTCTTTATCCGTTTCAGAAAATCGGTTTCAGTTTCCGGATTCTCCAATGAGCCTATAATACCACTGCCGCTTCCTTCGGCATTCGGGCTTAGAAAAGATACGTCCGTCAGACCTATTTTTTCGGCTATCTTGAAGTTAACACCATTCAGCACATTGTCAAGATTCGTATGTGCCGAGTAAATGACAATGTCATTTTTTATGGCTTTCAAAATACAACGCTCTATATAGGTTTTGTCAGATATTGATTTCACTCCTTTAAAAATTAAAGGGTGATGTGAAATCACCAGATTAAAGCCTAATGCTACTGCCTCGTCAATAACAGCTTCTGTTACGTCCAGACACAATAAAGCCCCTGTTGCTTCCGCTTCTGTCAGTCCTACTTGCAAGCCGGCATTGTCAAAGTCTTCCTGCAAAGGCAGAGGCGCGAACCTTTCAAGGGCGCATACAATTTCCTTTATTTTCATTATAAACCTAAAATTAGGCGCAAAGATAATAAATAAGATGATTCTTTCCATGAATTTGATATCGGAATTTTCATGAAAATCATTCGGCTTGTCCTTCTTTTCCGTAAGACGATTCTCTTCGTTGCTTTTCTGGCTAAAAAAAGCGGAATTAATAAGAAATAATACGCATATGTCGTATCTTTGTGAAAAATTAAAGACTGAGCAAATATGATATACAATGAAAGAGATTTGCGCAATGAGCAAGCACTGTTTGTTGCCAGACAGATGATGACAGCCGCACGTACGGCACCTAAAGGCAAAGGAGTTGATATTATTGAAACAGCCACTGTTACGGGCAATGAAATAGTTATCCTTAGTGAAAAGATGAAACAGTTGTATGAAACCAACGGGATGAAGTTCTTTTTGCGCGATGCCGATAACATTTTGAGTGCACAGGCTGTGGTCCTGATTGGAACAAGACCCAAAGAACAAGGCTTGAATTGTGGTCATTGCGGATATGCTGCATGTGCAGACAGAAAACCGGGAGTTCCCTGTGCCATCAATACTATCGATGTAGGAATTGCTGTGGGGTCAGCTTGTGCAACTGCCGCTGATTTCAGGGTAGATACCCGTGTCATGTTTTCAGCTGGTCTTGCGGCACAGAATCTGCAATGGCTTGAGGGATGTGAATGCGTATTGGCCATTCCGGTAAGTATTGCATCAAAAAATCCTTTCTTTGACAGAAAACCTAAAGAAGACAATAAAAAATAAGTATACATAAATCTGAATTATATATGGGATTATTGGTTAGTCTGCCACAAACAGGAGGAAAAGAACGTACTTTACAGTTGAATTTCGGAGTAGAGGCCGTAAAGGCATACTTGCCAGCCGAATGGCATACGCAGAGTGTTATTCAGCTGACATGGCCGCACGCCGATACCGATTGGGCATACATGCTTGATGAAGTGGACCAATGTTATATTAATCTGGCCACAGCCATCTCCAGCCGGCAGCCATTGCTGATTGTTACTCCGGAACCTGAACGGGTAAAAAAACTGCTTGAGGGTAAAGTAAATTTTGACAATATTCATTTTGTGGAATGTCCGACGAATGATACATGGGCACGTGACCACGGATTTATTACCTTGCTGACAGAACAGGGACCGACACTGCTCGACTTCTGTTTTAACGGATGGGGAATGAAGTTTGCCGCTAATTATGACAATCAGATAAACAGAAATCTTTTTGCGACCGGCCTTTTGAACGGTGCCTATCGCAACTGTCTGGATTTTGTTCTTGAAGGCGGCTCTATTGAGAGTGACGGACGGGGTACATTACTGACTACCTCTACCAGTCTGCTTGCTCCCAACCGGAATGAAACACGTAATCAGAAAGATATAGAAGAATATCTTAAGTCAGTATTTCATCTGGAGCAGATACTCTGGCTCGACTATGGCTACCTGGCCGGTGACGATACAGACAGTCACGTAGATACTTTGGCACGAATGTGTCCGAACGATACAATTGTCTATGTGAAATGCAATGACAAGAATGACGAGCATTATGAAGAACTCTCAAAGATGGAAGAACAGTTAGGCACTTTCCGCACTTTAGACGAAAGGCCTTATAACCTGTTGGCACTGCCAATGGCCGATGCCGTAATAGAAGACGGTGAACGTCTTCCGGCTACTTATGCCAATTTCCTGATAATGAACAATGCCGTGTTATACCCCACTTACAATCAGCCTCAGAATGACACAGAAGCTGCACAGGTATTGGCAAAAGCTTTCCCTGGTTATGAGATTGTGGGTATTGATTGCCGGGCTTTGATCAAGCAGCATGGTTCATTGCATTGTGTTACCATGCAGTATCCGGCAGGGTGTTTTAATTCTGACAAAAATAAAAACAAATAACAGTATGAGAAAAATTAAAGTAGGACTGGTTCAACAGGCCAATGGCCGTAATTTTCATGATAATCTGGAAAAATTGAGCCGTAACATTGCGGCAGTTGCTGCTTACGGAGCAGAACTGGTAGTATTGCAGGAATTACATAATACACTTTATTTCTGCCAGACCGAAAGTACAGACAACTTTGACCTGGCAGAACCGATTCCCGGTCCATCAACCGGATTTTACAGTGAACTGGCACGTCAGTTGCAGATAGTATTGGTTACCTCTCTGTTTGAAAAACGTGCTCCCGGACTTTATCACAATACAGCCGTGGTTTTTGATAAAGACGGTTCCATTGCCGGCAAGTATCGCAAAATGCACATACCTGATGATCCGGCATATTATGAGAAATTCTATTTTACACCGGGTGATTTAGGTTTTAAACCGATACAGACATCCATAGGAAAACTGGGAGTGCAGGTATGCTGGGACCAATGGTATCCCGAAGGAGCGCGTCTGATGGCTTTGCAAGGTGCCGATATTCTGATATATCCTACTGCCATCGGATGGGAAAGCAGCGATACGGACGATGAAAAAGCCCGTCAGTTGGGAGCATGGATCATATCTCAGCGCGGCCATGCCGTAGCCAACGGACTGCCGGTTATTGCCGTCAATCGTGTGGGACATGAGCCGGATCCTTCAGGACAGACTCGTGGAATCCAATTCTGGGGAAACAGTTTTGTGGCAGGTCCTCAAGGAGAAATACTGGCACAGGCCAGCAATCTGAAAGAAGAGAATCTTGTTGTGGAGGTTGATCTTGAACGTTCAGAAAATGTACGCCGTTGGTGGCCGTTCTTAAGAGATCGCCGTATTGACGAATTCGGAGATCTGACCAAAAGATTTATTGACTGATTTTGATAAATCCAGAATAGTTCTTACAGGATATTCTGATAAGAAAAAAGTGGCAATCATTCATTCAAACCTGTTCAGACAATGAACATTTTATGAGTGGTTGCCGCTTTTATTATATCCGAATATCAACCGGAAATTTCAGAGTTCTTTTGAATATCGCTGAAAGGCCAAACGTGGTGTTCCATTGGCTACATAAATAATGCCGCAATATACAAAACCGTATTTCTTCAATATATTCTGCATGATGATGTTATCACGGTGTGTATCTACCCGCACATTTGCGTAACGTTCGAAACACCATTGAAAACAGGCGTCTGCCACTCCCCTCTTTTCTCCCGATGTAGCCAGGCGATGCACCGTAACATATGGCAGACTGTTCAGCCATTTTCCGTCTTCAATATATGCATAGCTGGGGTCTTCCCCTTCTATCAGACAAAAAGTTCCTACTATAATTCCGTTTTCATCCAGGCATACCCAGCTGTGTCCGTTAGCAATTTCCTGACGTATCAGGTCTTCAGACGGATATCCGTTTATCCATTGGTTTGCATTACCGTTAGCTGCCATCAGTGTCCGTGCATATCCGTATATATGCATCAGACGTTTCAGGTCATCAATAGTAGACTGACGAATTTTCATAAGTTATTATATTCTTTTTTATAGCCTGTGTCCGATGAAAAGAAGGCTATTATTTTTTTATTAATAAGTTATCAATAAAAAAATAACCGATATAAATAATTAATTCATAAGTTATTAAATATAAAATCACCGGTTATGAATTCTGTTTGTATATTCATAACCGATGATTTGACTTTACGATATTAATTATCTGTCGGTTTATTTTTCTTTGATATCGACGAGCAGATTCAATTCGTCAAGCTGTTTTTGTTCCAGTGGAGCCGGTGCATCAAGCATGACATCGCGTCCGGAATTGTTTTTCGGGAATGCGATACAGTCACGTATTGAATCCAATCCGGCAAACAGTGAAACCCAACGGTCAAGACCATAAGCCAATCCTCCGTGAGGAGGTGCTCCGAATTTGAATGCATTCATCAGGAAGCCAAACTGCTCCTGTGCTCTTTCCGGAGTAAAACCAAGTATTTCAAACATTTTAGCCTGTAACTGTGAATCGTGTATACGGATAGAACCACCACCGACTTCAACTCCGTTTACTACCATATCATATGCATCAGCACGTACGGCAGCCGGATCTGTATCCAGCAAAGGAATATCTTCGTCTTTCGGATGAGTAAACGGATGGTGCATAGCCATCAGACGGTTTTCTTCATCGCTCCATTCAAACATTGGGAAGTCAACAACCCACAAGCATGCGAATTTATTCTTGTCACGCAGGCCAAGCTGGTTACCCATTTCAAGGCGAAGTTCACAAAGTTGCTTACGTGTCTTCATTGCATCATCTCCACTCAAAATCAGAATCAGGTCACCCGGTTCTGCGTTGAATGCAGCTTTCATCTGCTGTAACACTTCCTGTGAATAGAATTTGTCTACGCTTGATTTTACATTACCGTCAGCTTCTACACGGGCATATACCATACCTTTGGCACCAATTTGCGGGCGTTTCACAAATTCGGTCAGCTGATCTAACTGTTTGCGTGTATAGTGAGCTGCACCTTTTGCACAGATACCTCCGATGTAAGCAGCATTATCAAATACAGAGAATCCGTATCCCTTCATGATGTCCATCAGTTCCACGAATTTCATTTCGAAGCGCAAATCAGGTTTGTCACTTCCATAATATTTCATGGCTTCAGCCCATGGCATACGCTGGAAAGGTTCATTCAGTTCTACACCACGCAGTTCCTTGAAGAGATGCTTAGCCATACCTTCAAAGGTTTCGATGATGTCTTCCTGCTCTACGAAACTCATTTCGCAGTCAATCTGTGTAAATTCAGGCTGGCGGTCGGCACGGAGGTCTTCGTCACGGAAGCATTTCACAATCTGGAAATAGCGGTCCATGCCCGATACCATAAGCAATTGTTTCAAGGTTTGAGGAGATTGGGGCAATGCATAAAATTGTCCCGGATTCATGCGTGAAGGAACAACGAAGTCACGTGCACCTTCAGGAGTTGAGCCTACCAGCATAGGAGTTTCGATTTCAAGGAATCCTTTGCTGTCAAGGTAACGGCGTACCTCCATTGTCATGCGATGACGGAGTTCAAGATTCTTGCGTACAGCGTTTCTTCTCAAATCGAGGTAGCGGTATTTCATACGTAAATCATCGCCACCGTCAGTATTGTCTTCAATGGTGAAAGGAGGAGTCAGCGCCGAATTCAACACGTTGAGTTCGTTTACGATGATTTCAATTTCACCGGTAGGAATATTCTTGTTCTTGTTTGAACGTTCACTTACAGTACCTTTAACCTGAATAACGAATTCACGTCCCAGATGATTGGCTTTATCGCAGAGTTCTGCGTTATTTTCTTCATTGAATACCAGCTGTGTGATACCATAGCGGTCTCTCAAGTCAACAAAGGTCATACCTCCCATTTTACGTGTGCGTTGCACCCATCCGGAGAGGGTAACGTTTTTACCAGCGTCGGAGAGTCTGAGTTCTCCACAAGTATGTGTTCTATACATTGTTTGTAGTATTTTATTGTATATTCTTTTAATTGAGTGCAAAAGTAACTAAAATAATGGGTAAACCGGATATGAAGCGGAAGAAAAATGGAGTGTTTTTATTCTTAAATATTATTTTGGATGATTATGACTGGCAATAAAAAAGGAATCATTTGCAAATGATTCCTTTTTGTGCGTTCCGGATAGCGGTATTCAAACCTGCTAAACTGTGTAATTATAATATTTCTACTCAACTACCTGTCCATTCTTACTGTTTATCTTAATGGTAATATTCTCTTTATTTCCATTATGAAATGTAACTTCAATGGTATAGATGATGTACGCATTTACTATATCTATGTTCTTTATTTCGCATGACGGCTCATTTGTTTCGTTTGGGTATTTCTTCTTCAGATAGCCTTTTATGTCGAATTCCTTAGTGTATATTCTGTTCTCTGCATATTTTATGGTTACAGAAGTAAAATCGACCAGATAGTGTGAGTCGTCACCTTTATGCCAAGGCGCTTGTGATTGGATAAGAGCAGACAGACTAAGAGGTGCTATGAGCTTCTTTTCTTCATAAGATTGGTTATAAAAGAATATGGTATCTTCCGTTAATTCATTTTCCGTATAGCCATGATTGGCCATTATAAGAGAGTTTTCATCCCATGGACATTTTACAGGGAAAATTGTAGGATCACAGACCGGACTGGATTCCTTTACAGATTTACCATTCTCGTCATAGAAAATCAGGATAAAGCTATTGTTCAAAGATGTTTTGCCACATAATCCGTATAGAGAATATGCTGTATGCGTGTTTGGAAAGAAGTCAGACGAATAATATTTTCTTGCAATTTGAATTTCTGTCTGTCCATTCCCTAAATTTACTTCTTCTTTGATATCTGCCGCTGGAATAGTCCACAGCTTTTCTTCGGGATTATATTGAGTTCCATGTAAAGGATAGCATGCTTTGACCTGGTTTTTAGAATCACTTATCAGGCAAAACCGGCCATCAAAGGATACAGGGCTTTCTTCATCTATGGTTTTCATTACAGAATCTTCATCAGAGCATCCGACAGACAAAATACAAAGGCCGAATATTGTAAGCAGTGAGGATAACGTCTTTTTCATATTATCTTTTCTATATCCCATAAGTGGGTTATTTTTTTAAATCTATAAGAAAGAAAAGAGTCTATCACCTTTGTGGTTAAATACCAAGATGATAGACTCTTTTTTGTTCGTCGGGGTAGCGGGATTCGAACCCACGACCCCCTGCTCCCAAAGCAGGTGCGCTAACCGGACTGCGCTACACCCCGAAACTCTTTTCTTTTTTGGTGTCTTTCGTTCTCGAAAGCGGTTGCAAAGGTAGGGGTTTTTCTTGTATCTGCAAATCTTTTGCCCAATATTTTTTCAAAAAAACTGCTTTTTCTTCATTTTTTCTTTTTCCACCTTATTATATAAGAGAAAATAGATACAGAATCACAACAGTAATCAGTAGCATGAGCATTTCTGATGTTCTGTTAATACGTATTGCTGTATATACATCCTTACTGGTGAGCGGACGTTCATTCGTGCCGATATATGGTTTCCATACATTTTCTCCAAAATAATTGTGCGGTCCTCCGAAACGGCAATTCAAAATACCGGCCAGCGCCGATTCCGGATATCCTGAATTTGGGCTGGCATGCTGATTGCCGAATTTTGCGACAAACTTTATCAGAGATGGTTTTCCGCCGGCAATTACCATCAGCAGTGCGGTAAGCCGTGCAGGAATATAATTGGCCACATCGTCTATACGTGCAGCCCAACGGCCAAACAAGGCATAACGCTCGTTACGGTATCCAATCATGGAGTCAAGCGTATTAACCATTTTATAAGCCAGCATGCCCGGAACTCCTAACAGAAGGAACCAGAATAAGGGAGCAATTACTCCGTCGCTCAGATTCTCTGCCAGTGTTTCCAGTGCGGCCGTACGTACTTCGTGGTCTGAGAGCTCTTGTGTGTCACGTCCTACTATGCGTGATACTTGCCTTCTCCCCTCTTCCAATGAGCGGTCTGCGGCTTCAAAAACGGCTTTTACCTCGCGTATCAGTGTTGTTCCGGCCAGACAAAGAAAGACAAGAATGGTGGAAACAAGCAAAAATACAGTTTCACCGGCAACCTGTTTCAATATATCCAGAAAATACCAGCTTACAATATATACGGCAGCAATCAGTCCGATTGAAAGAACAGCCCCTTTCAGCAGACGATGATTGCCTTTATTCAGTGTTTTTTCTCCTTTGGCTATCAGTTTACCGAACCCTACAACCGGATGCGGTATCCATGAAGGATCCCCCAATATGCGGTCGAGCAGGTATCCTGCCAGTAAGGGAATAATATACAATATGAATTCCATTTTTGCTAATCGTTGCTTTAATTGTTTTATATGCAGGCCATCCAGTCAGACAATGCTTTGACCAGTGCCTGATTTTCTTCTTCTGTCTGAGTAGCCAGACGGAAGAAACTTTCATCAAGTCCTTCAAAATTTGATGCATTCCGAATCAGAATACCATGTTCCTCTGCAAGATATTCCTTCAAGGCAGAAGCTTTTCCCATCCTCAGCTTTACGAGAAAGAAATGCGTATCACTGTCCCATACATCAACAATTCCGGTACGTTTTAATTCTTTGACAAACTTTTCCTTTGTATCGAGATACTCTCTCAGATTGATAGACAGTTCCAGATTTTTCTCCAAGGCAAAAAAACCGGCTTCTATTGCCAGACTGTTGACCGACCACGGCATGCGTTGAAGCCGTATTTCTTTCATCAGTTTTGCATTGCCGGTAAGATATCCCATACGAAGGCCGGGAATGGCAAAATGTTTGGTCAACGAATGTATCAGAATAACATTGGGCAATGCGGCAACCTCACTCACGCTGAAAAGCCGCTTGAATGTAAACGATTCATACGACTGGTCTATGACAAACAGCTTGTCGGGATGTGCGCCTATCCATTCTTTCATACGCTGGTAATCGCGCACTTCACCGGTAGGATTGTTGGGATTGCATAACCATACAAGATCAGCATCGGCCGGCACACTGTCGTAAGTATAAAAGGCTGATACCCGATGTCCGTGCAACCGGCAAGCATCGGCATATTCACTGAAAGTGGGCATCCATACGGCACTTTTTTTCCCTTTAAAGGTTTGAGCTATCAGATAGATACCTTCGGTGGCTCCGTTTGTGACACAGACACAGTCGCCCTCTACATGATAAAAGTTGGCAAAAGCTGTTTCCAGCGACAAAGGTTCAGGTTCCGGATAATTGCTCAATAAATACAGTTTGTTGCTTAACCGTTCGAACAGCTCTTCATGTTCTATACGATTGTATACATTTGAGCTGAAATTACTTTTTATCAAGTGCTTGTAATGAAATAAGTCGTCTCCGTGTCCGTTAATCATTGTGTTGTAATATTTGATATAGCAGAGGCATATTCAGGTATTTCCGTACATGCTCTGCAAGCTTGTCATATTGTTCGTTTTTAAAAGATTCTGCATCAAAAGCCTGCTTCCGGTTCTTCTTTTCCGCATAAGGAGCCAGCAGATAATCAATGACGCATGCATTGTCAAGAATACCGTGTATGTAAGTTCCCATGCAGTGCTCGTCAACAAAGCATCCTTCCGGCTGATTTCCCTCTTCGAAGATATTCATTGCCGTAGCTTCGTCCTTGTCCAGGCATTCCGTACGTCCCATATGAATTTCATATCCCTGACATACTGAAGCGTCTCCCCGGAAACGGAATTTCACCTGCCGGGTTACCTTTTCGCCTTCGATGACTGTCGATACCGGCAAAAGTCCCAGTCCCGGAAGTCGTTTGATGTTCCCTTCCACTCCATCAGGGTCACATACTTCCCGTCCCATTATCTGATAGCCGCCGCATATGCCAAATACGGTTGTTCCGTTTCTGTGAGCACGTTGTATGGCCTGAGCCACACCATTCTTACGCAAGTCATAAAGGTCGCTCAGCGTACTTTTCGTTCCGGGCACGATAATAATGTCGGCCTTTTCCAGTTCTTCCACATTATTCGTATAATAGAGATGTACGCGTTCATCGCGTTCCAGCACGTCAAAATCAGTAAAGTTTGAAAGGTGCCGAAGCAGTACAACGGCAATGTTCACTTTTCCCTGCGTAGCCTGCATCTGTTTGGTCTGCAAATCCACAGAATCTTCTTCTTCTATGCAGATATCGTTGTAATATGGGATAACTCCCAGAACCGGAATATTGCAGAGCTCTTCAATCATCCGGCGTCCTTCTTCAAAAAGACGCAAGTCACCTCTGAACTTGTTGATGATAACTCCTTTTATGCGTTTCCGGTCTTCAGGTGTCTGCAGCATCACCGAACCGTAAATACTTGCAAATACTCCTCCCCTGTCAATGTCGGCTACAAGAATTACGTCGGCATTGGCATAACGTGCCATCGGCATATTCACCAGATCCGTATCGCGCAGATTGATTTCCGAGATGCTTCCGGCACCTTCCATAACAACAGGATTGTACTGCTGCTTCAGACGGTCAAAAGCTGCATGCACCTCACGGCGCAGTTCCTCACGACCCTCCTTTCTGAAATAGTCATAAGCATCCCTGTTACCTATGGGACGGCCGTTCAGCACTACTTGTGACGTACGGTCAGAACTGGGTTTGAGCAACAGCGGATTCATGTCCGTGTGACAGGGGATGCCTGCTGCTTCGGCCTGGACAGCCTGTGCCCTTCCTATTTCCAGTCCCTCCGGCGTAGCATATGAGTTAAGGGCCATGTTTTGCGCTTTAAAAGGCGCCGGTCTGTATCCATCCTGTTTGAATATGCGGCAAAGCGCTGTGGCGATAATACTTTTCCCCACATCGCTTCCCGTACCTGCCAACATTAACGGATGCAGATATGCAGATGAGTTATTCACTCTGTTTTCCATAATTATATTATAGCTATTTATTCCTTAAACAAATTAAATATGTTGTGTTCGCCCCAATACAAATGTGTATATCCGGCGATGGCATTCTTATACCGGTAAAGTTCTGTTGATACAACGTTTCCTCTGGCGTCTGTCTGCATTCCTGTGCTTTTCAGGACTTCACCTTCGATATGTTCCGTTGATGAATAATGAAACTCATGCCCTTTAAAAACATGTTCCCTGCATTCCAGCGTGCGATACCCCAGATGAAGTTTCATATTTTTCATAGTAGCTTTCAGAGGCAGAACATCCGTCATAGGATAAGCCGTGCCATCCATTCCGGTAATTTGCCGGCAAAGATACATCATACCTCCACACTCAGCCAATAAATATCCGCCTTTCTCTACATATGCACGTATGCTTTCCATCATTTTTCGGTTCTGTGATAATTCTTGCAGGAAGAACTCCGGATATCCTCCCGGAAGATATACAAAGTCAGCTTCCGGCAATTCGCTGTCTTTCATCGGACTGAAATAGCTTACCGGAGCAGTAGCAGCCAGCCTTTCCAGATTATACCGGTATGCAAAATTGAAAGCTTCATCATGTGCAACTGCTATCTTTCTTACCTGTATATTCCCTGTATCCATCGGAATGCCAATATAATCACTGTTTTCCTTCTCTGAATTTTGTAAATCGTTATCTGTGCTGCATTCTTCCATCAGCAGGTCAAGATTGACATATTCCTCCAGCGCATCGGCTATACGGTCAGTAAATCCGCTAAGATTGTCTAAAGCGTCCAGCGTAAGTCCCAAATGCCTTGAAGGCAACTCAATCTCTTTCATTCTCGGAAGGTATCCCAGATAAGTCACTCCGGCATCCTGACAGGCTTCTTCCAGAAATCGGGCGTGATTTTCCGAGCCTACCTGATTGAATATCACTCCACCTATCCGGACAGACGGGTCAAAATGCTTGAAACCATAGATGACAGGAGCTACGGAATAAGCCGTCGAACGCGCATTGACCACCAGTATGACCGGAATCTGAAGCAAACGGGCTATATCAGCGCTGCTGCCTTCACTTTTATGAAATCCGTCAAAGAGTCCCATTACCCCTTCAACAACCGATACTTCAGCCTCTTTGCTGTAATATCGGAACAATTCCTTCACATGATTGCGTGAAGCCATCCAGGTATCCAGATTGACAGACGTGTTTCCGGATGCCATTGAATGATATTGCGGGTCAATATAGTCGGGGCCGCATTTAAACGGTTGCATCTGTAACCCTCTTCGTTTCAAGGCTCGAAGCAGTCCTATTGTAAGCGTTGTTTTTCCGCTGTTTGATGTTGCCGCTCCTATCAGGAATTGTATCTTATTATGGTTGGAATGATGATATATGCTATTTTCCATATTCGACTTTTTTCTATTGAAGGGCTAAGATACGTAAATCTCCCGAACCGGTAACGAGCGTATTGAAATTTTTAAGAATACAGGATTCGTCTCTGTATTGTCAAATCATAAAACTATGTTTTCTATTTGCCACTGCGTCCGGCTTTCATTATATTTGCCGTTCGAAATATTGTAAATATGAAAGAATCTAAAATATTTGTAGCAGGAATCGGTCCCGGAAGTGCCGAAGATATCACACCGGCAGTAATGAAGGCAATCAGTCTTTCGGATGTTATTGTCGGATATAAATATTATTTCCAATTTATATCTTCATGCCTGAAGCCAGGAGCTCAGTGTATTGATACCGGTATGAAGCGTGAAAAAGAACGCGCTCAGCAGGCTTTTGAATTTGCAGAAAAGGGTTATACTGTCTGTGTAATCAGTTCAGGTGATGCCGGTATATATGGCATGGTACCTTTGATTTATGAGATGAAAAAGCATCGCAAGAGCAATGTTGAAATAGAGGTTCTTCCCGGAATCAGTGCTTTCCAGAAGGCAGCTTCGTTATTGGGAGCTCCCATCGGTCATGATTTCTGTGTAATATCATTGTCCGATTTGCTCACTCCGTGGGAAGTTATCGAAAGACGTATACAGGCGGCTGCAATGGCCGATTTTGTAACGGCCGTTTACAATCCCAAAAGCGAAAGACGCTATTGGCAACTTTACCGTCTGAAAGAAGTTTTTATGCAGGTACATGATGCAGATACTCCGGTTGGTTATGTACGTCAGGCCGGGCGGGAAGAACAGTCTGTGCATACTACTACACTCGCAGAATTTAATCCTGAAGAGATAGATATGTTTACAATTGTCATTATCGGGAACTCCCAGTCATATCTCCATGAAGGAAATATGATTACTCCTCGCGGATACTATCAGGAGGCCGCTGATACAAATGCCGGTATCGGACAAAGCATCATGATTCAGAGCTTCAGGACTATTGAAAAAGAATTAAAGAATCCCGATATTCCACTTGATCATAAATGGGCATTGTTGCACGCTATTCATACGACTGCCGATTTCGATATGGAAAACATACTGTATACCGATCCGGAAGCCGTGAGCCAATTATACCGGAAAATCGTGGATGGCAAGATAAAAACAATCGTTACAGACGTTACGATGGCTGCATCAGGTATCCGTAAAGGAGCGCTTGAACGCCTAGGAATAGAAGTAAAATGCTATCTGCACGATGACAGAGTGTTGGCCATGGTAAAGGAAAAGCAGATAACCCGTACGCAGGCTGGTATCCGTCTGGCAGCAGAAGAACATCCCGATGCATTATACGTATTCGGTAACGCTCCTACCGCCCTGATGGAACTGTGTGACCTGATGCGGAAGAAAAAGGCTGTTCCCGGAGGAATCATAGCGGCCCCGGTCGGATTCGTACATGTAAAGGAGTCGAAATATATGGTAAAAGTATTTCACGATATTCCTAAAATTATCGTTGAAGGGCGCAAAGGCGGAAGTAATCTGGCTGCCACATTGGTCAACTCGGTCCTCTGCTTTAATGATGCAGAACAGCTACGACCGGGAAGGGATGTATAACAATGATTACAAAAAGATATTATCTGCATACATATGAAAACTAAAAAACGGTTTATCGTCATAGGCATCAGTGACAGCCATGAGCAATTCTTTCCACCACAGGTGAGAGAAGCCATTCAAAGCCATACTGTTTTCTCAGGAGGTCTCCGGCATCTGGAGATTGTAAGTTCTTTTCTCCCCGAAAAAGCAGCATGGATAAACATCACCGTTCCACTCGACGATGTATTTGCCCAGTATGAGCCTCATTCCGACATAGTTGTTTTCGCTTCGGGCGATCCCTTGTTTTTCGGTTTTGCCAATACGCTGATGCGGCGCTATCCGGATGCAGAAATAACCGTTTTTCCGTATTTCAATTCCTTGCAGATGCTGGCCCATCGCCTTCTGTTGCCATACCATGACATGAAAGTCGTATCACTTACCGGACGTGACTGGACGCTTTTCGACAAGGCCCTTATTGAGGGAGAAGCTCTGATAGGAGTTCTCACAGACAGAACCAAAACACCTGCTGTCATAGCACAAAGGATGCTCGATTACGGATATGACAATTATACAATAAGCGTTGGTGAGAAACTGGGTAATCAAACCGACGAACAAGTCATTACCTGCACTCTGCAGGAAGCGGTACAACGCAACTTCCGTTTCCCCAATAACCTTATCCTGCGGCGGAATCATGTCCGTAAGCGCCCGTTCGGTATTCCGGAAAAGGAATTCTATCTGCTCAACGGACGTGCAAAGATGATTACAAAAATGCCCGTCCGGCTGTTAAGTCTGAGCATGCTCGATTTGCGTAACCGGAATCATTTGTGGGATATCGGATTCTGCACCGGTTCTGTATCCATTGAGGCAAAATTGCAGTTCCCCCACCTGAAGATAACCGCCTTCGAACAACGGGCAGAAGGAGCCGAATTGATGAATGCAAACAGCCGTAAGTTTAGAACGCCCGGCATACGTGCCATAATCGGCGATTTTATGGAAACCGATTTGAGTACGCTGGAAAGTCCGGATGCCATATTCATCGGCGGGCACGGCGGAAAGCTCGTAGCCATGCTTGAAAGACTTCAACCGCTGATGACTCCCGGATGTGTCGTTGTTTTCAATTCCGTCAGCGATGACAGTCGCCGGCTGTTTGAAGAAGGCATACGCCATATCGGATTCAGAATTACCGACGATATTAAAATTCAGATTAACCAATACAATTCCATTGATGTATTAAAAGCAGAACAACAATGAAACAAGCCATATTACTTATTTCAGAAACCGGACTGCCCGTAGCGCAGACCATTTCAAAAGAACTTAACAATGCTCCCATATATACCACAAAGGAGATTGACGGATGCAAGACAATCTCTTCCTATGCGACATTCATCAAAGAGAATTTCAATGAGCTTGATGCGCTGATACACATTGGCGCTTTAGGAATTTGTGTGCGTCATATCGCTTCATGCGTGGCCAATAAATATAAAGATCCGGCAGTGATTAACGTCGACAGTACCGGACGTTTCGTCATACCGGTATTGTCCGGCCATATCGGCGGTGCCAACGAGCTGAGTCAGCACATAGCTTCTGCCATTGGAGGAGAAGCCATAATCACTACACAAAGTGACAATACCGGATTGTGGGCTCTAGACACGCTGGCCGAAAAGTACAATTGGCGTACATCTGCCAGCCGGAAAGAGATGAACCAGTGTATTTATCTTTTTGTTGAGAAACATCCTACAGCTCTTCTGTTGGACATACGTGACCGCGGTACCGAATATCTGGAGCGTTCTTTACCGGAACATGTCCGTGTGTTCTATCATTTTGAAGATATCAGTCTTTCCGATTTCGAACTGCTGATAACCGTATCTCCCTATCAATATGAAGCATCTGTTCCTGTTCTTTCTTTTTACCCCCGTGTCCTTCACCTGGGTGTCGGATGCAAGAAAGATACATTACCCGACGGAATTCCTGCTTATATAGATAATGAACTGAAAGCTCACAGGCTTTCTCCCCTTTCAGTTGCGTCAGTATCAACCATCGCGCTGAAACAGGATGAACCTCTCCTGCCTGCTCTGCAGAACCATTACGCCGGAGTTCCCATCCATATTTATACACCGGAACAGTTGCAGGGCATTGATATTCCGAACCCTTCCGAAAAGGTGCTCGAAGTAACCGGCGTATATGGTGTAGCCGAAACTACTGCCATCAAAGCTGCCGATTACGGTTCCCTTGTGCTTGAAAAACAAAAGGGTGTACTGGATGATGACAGACATTTCACATTTGCCGCAGCGCTCGATATTCAGGCAATGCGTAAGGGGCATATCGAGATTGTGGGAGCCGGACCGGGCGATCCCGATCTTGTATCCGTCCGCGGACGCCGCTTTCTTGAGAAAGCCGACCTTATTCTCTATGCCGGTAGTCTGGTTCCCCGTGAACTGACATTCTGTGCCAAGGAAACTGCCGTTGTGCGCAGTTCGGCGTCTCTCACACTGGAAGAACAGTTCGAACTGATGAAAGAGTTTTATGACAAAGGACTTCTCGTTGTGCGTCTCCATACGGGCGACCCCTGTATCTATGGAGCCATCGAAGAACAGATGAACTTTTTCGACCGCTACCATATGAGTTACCATATCACTCCGGGTATTTCATCCTTCCAGGCAGCTGCTGCCGAACTGAAATCACAGTTCACCATCCCCGAACGCGTGCAGACCATTATCCTGACACGTGGCGAGGGACGCACACCGATGCCGGAAAAGGAAAAGCTCCATCTGCTGGCACGTTCGCAAAGCACCATGTGCATTTATCTCAGTGCCGCCATTGCCGATGACGTACAGAAAGAACTGCTGGAATGCTATCCTCCTACTACGCCGGTTGCCGCATGCTACAAGCTTACGTGGAAAGACCAGCGCATTTACCGCGGACAGCTGAAAGACCTGGCACGTATCATCAAGGAAAACAACCTTACGCTGACCACCATGATTGTAGTTGGCGATGCCATCGATAACCGTGAGGGATTGTCAAGACTTTATTCACACGAATTCAAACATCTTTTCAGACAATGATATTGATTTTGGGAGGAACCACCGAAGGGCGCACGGCCGTACAGACACTTGAAAAGGCTGGAAAAGAATATTTCTATTCAACCAAAGGGAACATGCAGGAAGTGGAATGTCGGCAAGGTATCCGTATTGACGGAGGCATGGATACCGACCGCATGCAGGCTTTCTGCCGTGAAAACAATATCCGGCTTCTTATTGATGCCGCACATCCTTTTGCTGCCGGACTTCACCAGACCGTCGCACAGACGGCCCAAGCCCTGAACATTCCTTCCATCCGGTTCGAAAGACAATATCCGCAACCGGAATACGACAACATCGTCTGGTGCATGAGTTATGATGAAGCGACGGAACGTATCAAGGCTGCCGGACACAGTCACATACTGGCACTGACGGGCGTACAGACGATAAGCAAATTACGCCCGTTGTGGACCGACGATTCATGTACATGCTTTTTCAGAGTACTGCATCGTGAAGAATCCGTTCAGGAAGCAGTACGTCAGGGATTTCCTGAAAGCCGGCTAATATATTACTGTCTGGAAAAAGAACCGGAAGCCAATGCATCCTTTGCCGAAATAAACCCGGATGCCATCATAACTAAAGAAAGCGGCACGTCGGGTGGCTTTGAAGAAAAGCTTCAGGCCGCACACCGGCTGCATATTCCCGTTTACGTAATCAGACGTCCTTCCTTGCCGGCATACAGTGAGACTGTTACAGGTCCTCATGGTCTGCGACGGGCCGTTGAGAAACTGTTACCCTCATTTTATCCGCTACGGAGCGGATTCACTACCGGTTCGTGCGCAACTGCAGCCGCAAAGGCTGCCTTACAGACACTGCTTGGTGTTCCTGCAGGCGACTTATGCAGCATTACCTTGCCCGACGGTGAGAAAATAAGTATTCCCGTATTCAAAGCAGCATTGTCGCCCGACGGCAAGTCGGCTACGGCTAGCGTTATCAAGGATGCCGGCGATGATCCCGACATTACAAACGGTTGTGAAATCGGAGCTACGGTTTCTTTTTCATCCGATGAAGGAATACATTTTCTTAAAGGTGAAGGTGTGGGTACGGTAACCCTTCCGGGATTGGGAATCTCCATTGGCGAACCGGCAATCAATGCCACTCCGCGAAAGATGATAAGCCGTGAACTTCATTCATTGTATCAGGGTGGAATTGACGTAACGGTTTTCATTCCTTCAGGCCGTGAACTGGCCAAGCGTACCTTCAATCCCAAGCTCGGCATCGTAGACGGATTGTCTGTGTTGGGAACATCGGGCATTGTACAGCCCTTCTCCAACGAAGCGTTTGTCAATTCCATCCGTCGCGAAATAGAAGTGTGCAAAGCCATGAATACCGGCCGTCTGGTCATCAATTCCGGTGCAAAGAGTGAGCGTTATGTGAAGCAACTGTACCCAGAACTCCCTCCACAGGCATTCGTCCATTATGGAAACTTTATCGGACGCACGCTGGAGATTGCCCATGAAACCGGCTTGCGATGCGTTACATTGGGTATCATGATTGGAAAGGCCGTCAAACTGGCTGAAGGGCACCTCGACACCCACAGCAAAAAGGTTGTCATGAACAAGGATTTTCTGAAATCACTCGCTCGGGATGCAGGCTGTTCGTCCGCAGCTATTGAGGTTATCGGTCAAATCACATTGGCACGTGAATTATGGACAGGATTGTCAGCCGAAGATTCGTCACTCTTCTTCAATGCATTAACCGAGCGTTGTTATCGGTATACCGCCCCCCTTCTTCCTGACGGAGAGCTTACCCTCCTGCTTATTGACGAAGAGGGGAATATACGTTACCGGATATAATGATTATTAATCAGTATATTGGCAAGAATCAATCTGTTTCTGACACAAATCTATTTGCAGATATGTAAAAATATCAGACATTATTTTTCACATCTCCAACAACCTCATGAATATTTATTATGGAAATATACATTTTCTGCCAGCCACGCCACTATGTTTTCTAACTTTATATTTCTAATAAATAAAATATGTTAATGTTACATTTTTTATTTTTACCGCGTAGTTCAGAAGTCTGGAATAATAGTGGCACAGCTGGCAGAATCGGCATACATTAAAAAATCAATATTTGTAAAGTATTGATTTATAAGTTATGAACAAAAAAAATATTGGATATAATTTAAATAAAAAAATACGTGAACGGATGTATTTATATGTTATGAATTTAAAAATTATATCCTAGATTTTATTTTTTATAAGTTATGATTTTCTGCCTTTAAAAAGAGAAGCCGACAGCATCTTTTTATGGTAAAAAATACTGTCGTCTTCTTGTCTTATTCATTATCGGAGTTTACCGGGAACAGATAAAATTTCCGTTTCGGATTATAATCAATCATCCATTGGTCCACAACAATATGGCTGTCCAAAGCCTTTATGACGAGCGTATGATTACCTTTCTGAAGCTGCAGAGGCAGTTCAAACCGTGCCTGTCCGCGCAGTACATTGATTTTCCATTGTTCTGAACGGAACTTTTCCTTCAGACTGTAAACAGTCGGTTCATCACCGTCTACACTTACGCTGAAGCGCAAATCACCTTTGTCATTGGGCTGTGTAGGAATCAGCGCCACACGCAATACGGCATCACCCTCTTTGCTGGCAGTAAAAGTATAAACCAGTTCACCGTCTTCAGACACAGATACGGCATTCATGCTATGCCCCAGCATGGAGATAGTCTGTACTCCCTCACTCGCTGTCTGATAATCACAGGCATTACGGGCTATGGTTCCGTCCTCGGTCAGTGTACGAGTCTTCTTTGCCGGAGCTTTCTCCAGCCACTTGCTCATTTCATCATCATTCAGCAGGACAGGCAATGACGGAGCTGCAAAAACAGGTAAGTCGCGCGGACGCATATTCATTGAGCCGCGCCATTTACCTCCCGCCATTTCATTGTTATAATAATCGGTAAGCGAACGTATTTCCATATAGGCACTCTGGCTTCTGGCCGATGCCATAAAACACTCATCCCGATTTTCGGGCATACAGCAGATTGCATTTCCGTTGGCGTAACGGCGTGCTCGCTGGGCTTCGAGCATTTTCCGTGCATGGGCATCCGCGGCAAGCACCGGATATTTGATGGCTGCAAAATAAGCGTCACGCAATTCCGGTCTGATAACCTTCTCCACCGCCTTCACCGTCTCGCTTACTGAAGCATAACGTTCCAGATAACGGTCGAGCTCTCCGCCGAATTCGTCCAGGCTGAACTCCGAATCCCTTACAGGACTCAGTCCACGTTCGAACGTCTTCTTGTCCAGTTCCACCTGAGTCCATCCCATAAATTCCGGTTTCCGTTCACCGCATAGGCGGAAAAACTCATGCATGGCCGGATACAGGCGGTTACCGGCTTCATCGCCAAACTGACGGCATAGCCATGCCTTATAATGCTGTCCTACCGTAGAGGCAGTAACACAATCAATGTCCCAGGCCATGTCAAGGAAAAGCTCCAGATCATATCCGGCCACTTTCGGGTCGTGCACATTGGCAATCCATACCTTACGCACCTGATGGTCGTAAGCCGTGCGCATCTCGTTATATATCAGTCCAGGCTGTGTGGTGGTAAGCCACAGATAATCGTGCGGACGTCCCCAGTAGCTCAAATGATAATAGATACCGGCTCCTCCGCTCCGTTTCTGTTCTTCCGGGCCCGACAGGCGCGTGATATACCCATAGTTGTCGTCGCACCACATCAGTGTGACGTAGTCGGGTACTTTCAGTCCACGGTCATATATCTGCAATACCTCCTTGTACGGCACAAATACTTGCATCTGTTCCGACGGATTGCCTACATACCTGCCTATCAACTCCTGCTGGTCGTCAATTACCCTTTGCAGGGCCTCGAACTTTTCGGCCATTGTCTTCACTCCTTCCATCGAGCCGTCGTGTATTCCCCGCATACCCACGGTGAACATGTTTCCGCCTGCCGACTCTTTTACTTCCTTCAGACGCTCTATCCAGTACTTCTGTACCTGTTCCTTATTCGTGATGTAGTTAAAGCGTCCCCGTTCTTTTACATCCCACTCCCCCACATTGTTTCTCAGCAACGGCTCACAGTGTGATGTCCCGATGGCTATACCGCAACTGTCGGCCATAGCCTTTGCCCCTTCTATCCGGAAGAAAGCGGTTGTTCCGTCGTGCATGGCCGGCCAGAATGCGTTCGCACGCAACCGCAGCAGGAGCTGGAATATTTTCTTATACGTTTTCACCCCGATATGTCCGTAAGGCGCCGGTTCATAATTGCCGGTACTCCACGGACGCACAGACCAGTCCTCGTCATTAAGAAATACTCCCCGATACTCTACCGAAGCCCCTTGCAGAGTTTGATAGTCGCTGTCAATAGTCAGCCGGTCTTTCTTTTCCGGAATCACATCGCCCCACCATACCCACGGTGACACTCCGGCCAGGCGTGACAATTCAAGCAGTCCGTAAGCCGTGCCGCGTCCGTTGGCTCCAGTCACGATAATCTGTCCGTTTGCCACACAGATATGAAAACCGTCAATCTTTTTCTCCAGCTTGTCTACCGGCACTCCGGAATCTTTCAATGATTTCCGCATCGCCTCCGATGCCTTGTCGAGCTCAACAATGCGTATTGATGCCGCGGCATTTTCCACAGTCCGGATATCCTTTCCGGTTACAGCCTTCATATCCGACGAAAACATCTGCAGGGCGATTCTGACCACCGGCTCTACTTTTTCCTGCACATGACAAGTCACGGCATCACGGCCATTATACCATTCGAAGTCGGTTGCCGAAACAGTCATGGCCGAAGCCGACAATAAAGCAAAAAACAAATTACGAAAACGGGATGTATATTTAGTCATAGTATGATGTCAAGATAGATTTCCTTGAATGTGTTTGTCGGACAAATATACGTTTTTCGGCAGACATTTCCAGCATTGGAAGATATTTTAGTTCCTAATGAGAGAAAGAATATGGCATAATGGAAACAATAAAAATATAACATCGCTATAATAAAATTAATATTACGAAATTTTATTATTTCAGAGCTTTCCCTTCAGATAGCAGAGATTTGCAAGAAGTTGGCTATTTTAATAGGAATTCAGAATAATTGTAAAATGTACTCATCATTGCATCCATCCTGTCATTTTGTAATTTGGAGTCTTCACCCAACAATATAGTGAGGAAATTCCAAAACGTTTTTCGATGATGGGGAAATTTCAGATGAGCCATCTCATGCAGAATTATAGTATCCAAATATCTCTGTGGCAAAAGGATAATCCTTGGTGACAGGGCGATGGTTTTATAACCTGTATAACATAATCCTAAAGTATTTTTACGAAGTTTCTTTACTATCACCTTCTTGGCATACAAACAATGTTGAACTTCTAGTTCGTGCATTCTTTGAGGTAACACTCTGTTGGCAGTGTCTATTATATAATCTTGGAGTTTTTCTCGTAGCCATTTTTGCAACAGTCTGTTTTCCCACTTGATAATCTTTGCATAAATGAAGTGCAAACTATTTCCGTAAATCTGTATAAGGAATATACCTCTTTGAAATCAAGAGAGTTAGAAGAATTACTTTGTTTTTGGGTAATGAATTGGCAACCGTCCTAATTGCTGCGGTCTGCTTTATATTGCCTTTCAAGTAACTCTTTCGGATGCAAAGGTATGTTTTTCTATTGTAATATTGATGAAAAGTGCAGTACTATTTTTGTGAAATGATAGTACTGCACTTTTACATTGTGCTTTACCATAAAATTATATTAAGGAAAAATCACTCCTTATGATAGGATACCATGTCGCCTTTATCATTTCGATACATTTCTATGTAATCTAAACAACTTGGCTTTAGAGCACCTTTATAATGGAATATAAAAGTTCTTCTTCCATCATTTGACTCACAACGTAATGTTGATTCATCTTGCTTCACCACATGTCCAACCACAAGAGGATTGTAAGGTGGTATCATAAACTCAAATGTCCCTTTATTGAACTTGTAATAAATGTCTCTTTGTGTTGGACTATCTATAGCCTTTTCCCCATTTCTCCACAGACAGTTTCTTGGAGAGCTGAAGTGATTATAATCCTTTCCTGTTCCAATCTTATGTGCTCTTATAAAATAATTTTTCACATAACTTCCATAATCTGAACACATTTGGATATTCATTTTATAACCATTAATGCCGTAATCTCGTTCTTCTGTCCCGTAATGTCCTTCTCCATATTTAACCATGTATGAGAACACTTTATCTGCAACATTAAAATTTCTTGATGGAATCTTATCGATAAGACCATCAGAGAAATAATCCAACTCAAAATCTATTTGATAAGAACCCTTCATATAGAGAAATGCTGCAAGATATATAGCTTCTGCTTCCAATTCTTTTGTATTAAGAGTTGTATGCTGTTTTAGATTCTCCACGCTTTCTTTGACATATTGCTCAACAGGGTCCATTGAAGGATGAACTGTGTTTGCAACTGGTTTACATTTCTCACTTGTAACATTTGAAGATGTTTGCTTTTCTGCATTCTCATCTTTCTTCTTTCCGAATAAAAAATCAAAAAAGTCCATACTATTTATATGTTTTAAAATTTAACGTTCTATTTCTTATTGCCTTATAATTGTAGCGGCATTCATGTTGTAATATTTTAAAAAGGGATTCAATATCAGTATCAGTTATATTATTATGACCTGCACATATTTGGGCAAAAAACATAAACGCAATACTTTTTGCCTGTTCATGTTTTTCCGAAACTATTTCACCATATGTTTTATCTTCTATATCAGCATATCCTCCCGTATCATTAGGTCTAATAGATGCATGTTGGTAATATGTAAGTGACTTCATATTATATTTCCATCCAGATGAAACGGATATCATTTCTGCCAATTCATTACAATAATGAGCATAATATGTATCTGAAATGTAGAGTAAATCAGGATTAATATTAAGTGGAATTACCAAACGAGCTAATGTTCCCATAACAATAGAAGCTCTATTGACATATGCCTCATGTTGAAAAACTTCATCATTTGCTGTACACGCTAATTTTGTTAAATATAGGTAATCATACATATAAATTTTCTTCTTCAGTTCAAGATTATTCTGTGGACACATTAGCAGCAATAATCTGAATGTATTTGCAGCACCTGCTAACCCATATTCGCTATTCCAATAGCGATTTGGAAATGTTACAAGTTGTTTTAAACTACGATAAAGATAATTCAAGCTCTCCTCTAACTTTTGCCCATATATATACATGCTTGCAATATCTGCAAGAATGTAAGGATGTTCATAATCTTTAAATTCTAATATAATGGAATTCATTAAAATAGTTGGTATTTCATATAACGACAATGATATACCTCGTGTCCGCCATGGTGAATTTAAGTCTTTAAATTTAGGAATGTTGCTTTGGCATTTTTGAACTTTTAGTACATAGTTTTCAACATAAGAATCATCAATACATAAGCTTTTGTCAATGCTTGTAACTTCATACATTTTCTTTTTTTTACATTTGTTATGCATATATAATCCCAACTCTTGAAGTAAAGATATGATTTTTTCGTTATGAATTTTAGAGCTATAAAATTCATACATCATAGGAAAAAGCCAATTACCTTTCTTCTCTTGAAAACAAATGGGATTTTCTTGCGCAAATTTACTAAATGCACACGCATCCTCAAGCGCTATTTTTTGAAGTATATCTTTTATATATTGATTGTCTTCCATATTGTCAACCTCATTAGAATCAAGTCAAGAACATAAAAGCGTGAACTGTATGCCACACTCTTACTTGAAGGTCGTAGGAAACCTCGGATACGGGTGTAACAATAGCAGCCCACGCTATAGCGTGAGAACCACTATGCCATCCTTGTATCCAATTTGAAAATTTCCTACGTTTTCAAGTACAAGATGAGCATAACGCTTCTTCTTTTTTCTCGTATGTCTTGGAAAGAGTTGCCCCAATCCTAATACAAAAGTATAAAAAATCCGTGATATGTGACCAAATGTCACAGACTTTATTTTGATTTACAACTTAATACCTCTGTTTTGCCTTTTTGTTGGTAATCCAAATGCTTTCACAAACTCCTCTTTCTTGCGTCTGAACCAACTTACATGTGAAACGCCGTCTATTTTGAGGTCAAATTTTCCATCCGAAGTTTCTTTAAGTGAACAAATCGAACCATCAGTCTTAAAGAGCTGTCGGAATTCAGAAGAATAGAGTTTACCTTTA
>OJMI01000201.1_pt1 | contig 85030 bp, 64 predicted proteins | sample 1597131 | NCBI WGS metagenome assembly OJMI01 (sample SAMEA2452116, study PRJEB22498) | human gut metagenome | reverse complement strand
CAGAACGTGGTATCACTGAACCGACTCCGACATTCTCTGCTTGCTTCGGTGCTGCTTTCTTGAGCTTGCATCCTACTAAATATGCAGAAGAATTGGTTAAGAAGATGAACAAGGTTGGTGCTAAGGCATACTTGGTTAACACTGGTTGGAACGGTAGCGGCAAACGTATCTCTATCAAAGATACTCGTGGTATCATCGACGCTATCCTCGACGGTTCTATCGACAAGGCTCCGACGAAGGTTATTCCTTTCTTCGACTTCGTGGTTCCTACTGAATTGCCTAATGTAGATCCGAAGATTCTTGATCCTCGCGATACTTACGAATGCGCTTGCCAATGGGAAGAAAAAGCAAAAGACCTGGCTGGTCGCTTCATCAAGAACTTCGCTAAGTTCACTGGCAACGAAGCTGGTAAGGCTTTGGTTGCTGCTGGTCCGAAGCTCTAATCTGACAATAAAGTTAGAAACATATGGAAAAGGTATCTCCTCCGGGAGATGCCTTTTTTCTTTTTTAATATCTCTATCTCATTGATAATCCGAAAGTTTTAGTAGTTTTGCAGAAACCATTATTCAAATAAAGCAATATGAAAAGTATCAGATTGATGTTGGCAGGCGCAAGTTTGTTACTGCTCTGCAGTTGCGGTGCCCAGGTCCAGAAAGAGACCCAAGTTGCCAATGCAAATGAAAGCAAAGAGAATGCGGTGATTGAAACCATCATGTCACGCCGCAGCATCCGCCAGTACAAACCGCAAGCCGTGAATCGCGACACCATGCAGATTATCCTGGATTGCGGTATCAATGCACCCAACGGACAGAACAAGCAATCGTGGGAAGTGCGTGTAGTGGATAACCCGGATTTCATCAACGGCATCACGGAAATCTACAAGAAGGAAAATCCCAAAGCCGCCGAAGACCCGAAATTCAAGAACATGTTTCGCAACGCTTCTACAGTAGTATTTATTGCCAATGACCCGTCTTATGACCTTTCGCAGATTGACTGCGGACTGCTGGGTGAGAATATGATTCTATCAGCCTGGTCCATGGGAATCGGTTCTTGCTGCTTGGGCGGTCCCACGCGCTTCATGACCTCTACTCCGGCTGCTGCCGAATACCTGAAGAAACTGGATATTCCGGAAGGCTATCAGCTACTTTACTGTATCGCTTTCGGCTATCCGGACGAAACGCCCACTGCCAAACCCCGTAATGCGGCAAAGGTAAAATTCATCGATTGACTTTCGTTTGAATGACGACAATAAAAAGGAGTGCCTCACCTTTCGGCGGGGCACTCCTTTCATATATAACAACTAAAACTCTTCTGTTTATCAGTTCTTGTTTGCGCGTTTACGCTCAAGCTCATCGAGGATAACCTTACGCATACGCATTGATTTAGGAGTAACTTCCACATATTCATCCTCCTTGATGTACTCCAGTGCCTCCTCAAGAGAGAACTGTACGGGAGGAATCAGACGTGCCTTGTCATCCGAACCACTGGCACGCATATTGGTAAGCTTCTTGGACTTCGTTACATTAATCACCAAGTCGTTGTCATGGGAATGCTCGCCCACTACCTGGCCTGCATAAACCTCTTCCTGCGGGAAAATGAAGAATTTGCCGCGGTCCTGCAACTTGTCAATGGCATAGGCAAAAGCCGTACCGGACTCCATGGCAATCATAGAACCGTTGGTACGCCGTTCAATCTCACCCTTATACGGTTGATATTCCTTAAAACGGTGCGCCATGATGGCCTCTCCGGCGGAAGCGGTCAGCACGTTGGTACGCAGACCGATGATACCGCGCGACGGCATGTCGAACTCAAGATTTACACGTTCGCCGGCACTTTCCATCTTTACCATTTCACCTTTACGACGGGTCACCATATCAATCATCTTGCTGGCATATTCTTCGGGAACATTGATGGTCAGCTCTTCGATAGGTTCGCATTTCACGCCGTCAATCTCCTTGAAGATTACCTGCGGTTGCCCTACCTGCAACTCATACCCTTCACGACGCATGGTCTCAATCAGTACGGAAAGATGAAGCACGCCACGGCCGGAAACAATCCACTTGCCGTCTTCCTCGCTCTTGCGCACACGAAGAGCAAGATTCTTATCCAACTCCTTCATCAAACGGTCGTGGATGTGGCGGGAAGTAACAAACTTACCTTCCTTACCGAAGAACGGAGAGTCGTTGATGGTGAAGAGCATACTCATCGTAGGCTCGTCAATGGCAATGGGCGGCAACGCCTCCGGATTTTCGTAATCGCAGACCGTATCTCCGATTTCAAATCCTTCGATACCTACCAATGCACAGATGTCACCGGAAGACACTTCCTGCACCTTTACACGGCCCATACCTTCGAATGTATGCAGTTCCTTGATTTTTGATTTCACGATACTCCCGTCACGCTTTGCCAAAGACACGTTCATGCCTTCTTTCAATGTACCACGGTGCACGCGGCCCACAGCAATACGCCCGGTATACGAAGAATAATCCAGCGAAGTAACCAGCATTTGCGGTGTACCTTCCAACTGTTCGGGGGCAGGAATATTCTCCAAGATACAGTCCAGAAGCGGATAAATGTTATCAGTCGGCTGCTGCCAGTCGGTACTCATCCAATTATTCTTGGCAGAACCGTAGATAACGGGGAAATCCAGCTGGTCCTCGGTTGCATTCAAGCTGAACATCAAGTCGAACACCATCTCGTACACTTCTTCGGGACGGCAGTTTGGCTTATCCACCTTATTTACAACAACGATAGGTTTCAGACCAATCTGCAGAGCTTTCTGCAATACAAACCGTGTCTGCGGCATAGGACCTTCGAAAGCATCCACAAGCAGAATGCATCCATCCGCCATATTCAATACACGTTCCACTTCACCTCCGAAGTCACTGTGTCCCGGAGTATCAATAATGTTAATCTTGGTGTCCTTGTAGTTGATAGAAACGTTCTTTGAGAGAATCGTTATACCTCGTTCACGCTCCAGGTCATTGTTATCCAACATTAATTCACCTGTGCTCTGGTTGCTGCGGAAAAGATTTCCGGCCAAAAGCATCTTGTCAACGAGCGTCGTTTTCCCATGGTCCACATGGGCAATAATTGCAATGTTTCTAATCTTTTGCATATAATACCTATTATTTTCAGGCGACAAAGTTAGTGATTTTGGATTAGATATGCAGTATAGATATGATTTTTTTGCTGAATATCATTGTAATATAAAAGTTTATCCCTATCTTTGCAGCCCCAAAAGGGAATATTTATAATAACTTTTAATTAAACATTATGTATTTAGACGCTGCTAAAAAGCAAGAAATCTTCGGCAAATACGGAAAGTCTAACACTGATACTGGCTCAGCTGAGGCTCAGATAGCTTTGTTTTCCTACCGTATTGCTCGTCTGACTGAGCACCTTAAGCTCAACAGAAAGGATTATAGTACAGAAAGAGCTTTGACTATGTTGGTAGGTAAACGCCGTGCGTTGCTGACTTATCTGAAGGACCGCGACATCACCAGATATCGTGCTATCGTCAAAGAACTCGGCTTGCGTAAGTAATCTACTTGCGGCAAAACCATCAAAAAAGGAAGTTTTCCAAAAGGAAACTTCCTTTTTTGTTTATAATCCGATTTATACCTAATTTTGTATCCATGAAAAGAAAAGTATCAGCAGCAAATCTTTCGATAGCAATCACTTTTCTATTGATACTGCTATCATTCGGCTTCGGTTATCGCAGCTATTCGCAGGCAGAACAACGTGTGGTCTCTGACCTGAATCAAGCGCTGCAACGCACAGTATTGCAGCACAAGGGATTATGGTTGAATGCAGATACCATCCAAACCTATGCCAAGTTGCAAGAAGTGATGGGCACTCCCGTTTCCGTAAGCGGTTTCCACAGAGCCTTTACCGAAGCATTGTCCATCACCGGATTGAAAGATGTTTCTACCCTTTCGCTACATATACTGAAAAAGAATGCTCCCGCCACCGTATTCAATGAGATTCCTGCCGGATGTCTTGCCAGCGACACATTAGTATGGCTCTCCACCACAGCCGATGCATCTGGGCTGACACTTTCTTTCCGGGGATATGCCCGCTGCTCAGCTGCCATGCTGTTCAGCTTATCCAAGCAGACAATTCCGGCAACATTGCTATTGGCCGCCCTGCTCTGGGGAGGATTCACTTTCTTCTATTTCCACCGGCACACAAAGACTAATGCCAGTAACGGGCAGCAACAAGAAAACTTCATTACCTTCGGCAACCTTTCGCTTTCCCTCCAGGAAGCCTGCTTCTATAACGAACAGCAGGAAAAGCTAAAACTCACCCCCATGCAGTACACACTGATGGAGATGTTCTACCTTTCTTCCTCACACCTACTTTTCAAATCCGACATCTGCCAATCGCTATGGCCGGGAAAAGACAATGCAGACGAAACGCTTTACACATTGATACGGCGTCTGAAGCCCATTGTCGAGGACAACAGCAACCTCAGAATAACAACAGATCGTGGTCGCGCCTACGGACTGGAAATAAAAACCTAAACATTATAGAATCATGAAGACTAACAAACTTATCCTATTAGGGCTAATCTGCCTAACTGTCGCAATGCCGACAACCGCCCAAAACCGTAACGAAAAGAAAGCGCGCACTGAACGTGCTGTAAAAGAAGCTATTGCTGCTAAACAATACAAAATCAACGTAGATCGGATGCAACCGATGAGAGGCGGTAGCCGTAACCTGACCACCAACTATACACTGGAAATTAGAAACGACTCCGTTTTCTCTTACCTGCCTTACTTTGGAGTGGCCTACAATGCTCCGTATGGAGGAGGCAAGAGCCTGAATTTCAATGCATCCATCACCGGATACACAACCAGAGCACTCAAAAAAGGCAAAATCCAAATAGACTTCAAGACCCGTAGTGATGAAGACAATTATGAGTACCGCCTCACCATCTTTCCCGATGGTTCTACCAGTATCCATGTGCAACCCATGAACAAACAGTCCATCTCGTTCACCGGAGAGATGGATACAGAAAAGTAATCATCTTCCCCCTTTAAAAGGACAAAAGAAGGCATTGTCAGTCTATTGTCAGGCAAATGTCAGACAACTATCCGCTTTTTGTTTCTTCCATCCCGGCAGAAAGCGGATACCTTCGTGTCCCGAAATCAAACAACAACCGGAACATGAAACAGATAATATGTATTCTTGCCCTGCTCCTAATGAGCGTCACGACAACAAAAGCACAAACCAGCCCGGCAACACCCTCCATCCGAGGTAAAATTCTCACAGAGGAAAAGCAACCGATAGAGTTTGCCAACATCGCCCTCCTTTCCGAAGATTCCACCTTCATACAAGGAACGTGCAGCCGAAGCGACGGTAGTTTTGAACTTCTCCCTCCCGCTCCCGGAAACTATCTACTACAAGTTTCTTCCATCGGTTACAAAACCCTTTGCCAGCCTTGCCCCACCGGGAGTACCCACAACTGGATATTGCAAACCGATGCCGTGCTACTTGCGGAAACCGTCATCACCGCCGCCCGCCCCGTTTTCCGACTAAAGGGCGGAAAGTTGGAGACAAACGTACGGCAAACCCTGCTAGCATCCTTGAATGATGCCAACGACGTATTGAAACATATCCCCGGACTGCGCTCCTCTGATGAGGGGTATACCGTTTTTGGCAAAGGGACACCGGTCATCTATATAGATAACCGCCTTCTGCAAGACAACTCCGAACTACAACGCCTCTCTGCCGCCGATATTGAAAAAGTGGAGCTCATCACCAACCCGGGTGCAGAGTACGATGCTACCGTTAAAGCCGTTGTGCGCATACGCACCGTACGTAACAAAAGAGACTGTTTTGGCGGTAATTTCCGTGCAGGAATCACCCAACGGAGACGCAGCAACCATTACGGACAAGTCGATCTGAATTATCAGAAGAAAGGACTGTCCCTACTGGGCATGCTATACATCAATTATGAAAACAGAAAACGCCACCAGGAGGTTCGCTACCAGATACCGTCCGAAATACAATGGGATGTAAATAACCGGGTTCACTTATATAATAAGGGACTACTTGCCGGAGGAAAAGCAAGCGCCAGTTACGACTTCACCCCCCAACACAGCCTCGGTGCCTCCTATGAGTTTCATCGTACCCCCGATTATCACAGCAGTGACCATTCGGCATATACCGTCCGGGCAAATGAAGAATTGGCCGATCACACCATACATTCCTCCCAAAACTTGCAGCAAACCAACCGGCACCAGCTGAATGCCTACTATCAGGGCAGCATAAAGCAACTCCACATAAACTTCAACACCGACCTGGTATACGGAAAAAGTTATAATCACCAGGAGGCTAAAGAAGAAAGCCAGACCGAAGGCAATCGCGACATCAGCTCTTTCAACCACGCCGACAACCGCCTTTATGCCGCCAAGTTGATTCTGACCCATCCCCTTTGGAAAGGTGAACTGAAGACCGGTGCCGATTACACCTTCATCCGGCGAAATGACAATTTCCTGAACCGGCAGCACATACTTCCCGATACAGACAGTCAAATCGACGAAAGCAAGTCTGCCGTCTTTGCCGAATACTCACTGACATTAGGAAAAATCAGCCTTCTTGCAGGACTGCGCTTCGAGCATGCCGTCTCCGACTATTGGGAGCAGGAAAAGTACGTGTCCGGTCAAAGTCGTACTTACAATGACTGGTGCCCCAACCTATCGGTAGACTTTCCTCTCGGCAAAGCCCAAGCCAATCTCAGCTATACAGCCAAAAGCAACCGCCCCAGCTTCTTCCAGCTACGTAGCACACTGAGTTATAACAACCGTTTCATCTACGAAGGCGGAAACCCACTGCTCACCCCCGAAACCAACCACGACCTGCAGTTCACGGCCCTTTACAAGTGGGTACAATTCGGACTTAACTACCAATACCGCCGCAATGCCATTGCCTTCATGACCAAAGAATACGAGGACAATCCGGATGTTGTCATCTTCACTACCGGAAATTTCAAACGGATGCAGTATCTCACCGCCTCTGCCCATCTGTCACCCACCGTCGGCATCTGGAAACCGGAGCTCGGCATCTACTTCGCCCAACCGTTCTTCAAAGTCACCAATCAAGGCAGTAGCAAGAATATGAACCGCGGCAGCATTTACCTCTTTCTGCAAAACAGTCTCCAGCTTCCGGACGAGTGGATTCTCTCCCTTGATGCCGACTACCAGAGCGAAGGCAACTTCGGCGCCATGCTGCAACGTTCCTATTGGGGCATAGACGCTGGCATCCGCAAAACATTCTTCAACAAAAGGCTGACGCTTGGACTGCAAGCCAATGACCTGTGGAATTCCCGGTATGGCTCCTTCATGCTGTTCGGTCCCCGGCTGACCTATACGAAAAAGGCAAACCCGGACTCACGCAGCTTCTCCCTGAACCTAAGCTATCGTTTCAATGCAGCAGGCAAAGCGTACAAAGGAAAGCACGTATCGGAACAAGACTTGAAGCGGCTATAAACAGAACTTTGGGGAAGAAAGAGAAACAGAACAGAAGAATATTATACAAATAAGCCGACCTGCGGAGATATTTCAGCAATATTTTCCCTCAGAATGTTGCATCAAGTAAAAGTTTCTCTTATTTTTGCGGTTTAAGAACTATAAATTATAACTTTTCGACCCCAAAATACTATCATTATGGATACCAGCAAAATTGTAGGAGAAAAAATAAAATCACTCCGTGAAAGCCAATCCATCAGTATGGAAGAACTGGCACAGCGTTCGGGACTTGCTATCGAACAGATTGAACGTATAGAAAACAACATCGACCTTCCGTCACTGGCTCCCCTCATCAAGATAGCGCGTGTACTGGGTGTACGTTTGGGAACTTTTCTTGACGACCAGGATGAGAACGGTCCCGTGGTCTGCCGTAAGGACGAGTCGCAGAACAGTATCAGTTTCTCCAACAATGCCATCCACAGCCGCAAGCATATGGAGTATCATTCACTCTCCAAATCCAAAGCCGACCGCCATATGGAGCCGTTTATCATTGATGTGGCCGCTACGGACGACAGTGACTTTGTACTCTCCTCACACGAAGGCGAAGAATTCATCATGGTGATGGAAGGGACCATGGAAATCAGTTACGGCAAAAACACCTACCTGCTCGAAGAAGGTGACAGCATCTATTACGATTCCATCGTTCCGCACCACGTACACGCCTATGAAGGGCAGGCAGCCAAGATACTTGCAGTAGTTTATACACCAATTTAAATTAATGGAAAATTGAAAGGTGAAAATGGAAAATGATAAATACTTTCTATTTTCACCTTTCAACTTTCCACTTTCAACTTCCACATCATGTTATACGAACGTACCCTCGGCCAATGGTTGGAACATTGGGCCGAAACAACACCAGACAAAGAATATATCGTTTACTCTGACCGCAACCTGCGCTTCACCTGGAGCCAGTTCAACCGCCGGGTGGACGACATGGCCAAAGGACTTATCGCCATCGGCGTGGAACGGGGAACACACGTAGGTATCTGGGCAGCCAATGTACCCGACTGGCTGACTCTATTATACGCTTGCGCCAAGATAGGTGCCGTTTACGTAACGGTAAACACCAACTACAAACAGTCCGAGCTGGAATATCTCTGCCAGAACTCCGACATGCATACCCTCTGCATCGTCAATGGCGAAAAGGACAGTGACTTTGTGCAGATGACCTATACCATGCTTCCGGAACTGAAGACTTGCCAACGCGGACACTTGAAAAGCGAACGTTTCCCTTATATGAAAAACGTCATCTACGTGGGGCAGGAGAAGCACCGGGGCATGTACAACACGGCCGAAATACTTCTCTTGGGCGACAATATAGAAGACAGCCGCCTGAATGAGCTCAAAAGTCAGGTCACTTGCCACGATGTAGTGAACATGCAATACACCTCCGGCACTACGGGATTCCCGAAAGGCGTCATGCTGACCCACTACAACATTGCCAACAACGGTTTCCTTACCGGTGAGCACATGAAGTTTACCGCCGATGACAAGCTCTGCGTCTGCGTACCATTGTTCCACTGCTTTGGCGTGGTACTTGCCACCATGAACTGCCTGACACACGGCTGTACGGAAGTAATGGTGGAACGCTTCAACCCACTGGTAGTGCTCGCCTCTATCCACAAGGAGCGCTGCACGGCACTTTACGGCGTACCCACCATGTTCATTGCCGAACTGAACCATCCGATGTTCGACATGTTCGACATGTCCAGCCTCCGTACGGGTATCATGGCAGGTTCCCTCTGCCCGGTAGAGCTGATGAAGCAGGTGGAAGAGAAAATGTACATGAAGGTAACCAGCGTTTACGGGCTGACCGAAGCTGCTCCCGGAATGACCGCCACCCGGATAGACGACCCGTTCGACGTACGTTGCAATACCGTAGGACACGACTTTGAACATACGGAAGTAAAGGTTATCGACCCCGAAACCGGAGAAGAGTGTCCCGTAGGCGTACAAGGTGAAATGTGCAACCGCGGATACAACACCATGAAGGGTTACTACAAAAATCCGGAAGCCACGGCCGAAGTCATTGACGAGAACGGTTTCCTGCACTCGGGAGACCTTGGAGTGAAGGACAAGGACGGCAATTACCGCATCACAGGACGCATCAAGGACATGATTATCCGCGGTGGTGAGAATATCTATCCCCGCGAGATAGAAGAGTTCCTCTATCAACTGGAAGGCGTAAAAGACGTGCAGGTAGCCGGTATTCCCTCTAAGAAGTACGGTGAAGCCGTAGGCGCTTTCATCATCCTGCACGAAGGAGTGGATATGCACGAATCGGATGTACGAGACTTCTGCATCGGCAAAATATCCCGCTACAAGATACCCAAGTATATCTTCTTCATCAAAGAATTCCCCATGACGGGAAGTGGCAAGATACAGAAATTCAAGCTGAAAGACCTGGGATTACAGCTTTGCAAGGAGCAGGGGATTGAGATTGTGTAATAATAAAGGATAAGGGATTAAGGGTTAGGGATTATTGGGGTCGCATAGACTTTAATATAGGTATAAACCCATCCCTAATCCTTAATCCCTAACCCCTTATTTTTCTTCTTTTTCCGGATATTTCATATTCTCCTCTTTCATCTGTTCCAATACCTCATGCAGGTATTTGGCAGACTCCCATTTAGCCATCGGAAGGTCGTGGAGCAGGTAGTTGCCGCAATCTTGCGGAGCGGCACCGGGGACTTCACCTTCATATTCGGCAACAAAGCGGAAGGTGTCCTGCATCAGCGCCAGTATGTCCTGCGGCTTCAAGTCACCTTTCATCAGCAGATAATTACCGGTGAGGCAGCCCATGGGGCCCCAATAGATAATCTTGTCCTGCCACTGCGGGTCATTACGCAGGTAGGTGGCGGCAAGATGTTCGATAGTATGCAGAGCACCTTGTCCCAAGGCAGGCTCACGGTTGGGCTCTTTCATACGGATGTCGAAAGTAGTGACTGTTTCTCCGTTCACTTCATCCTGGCGGGATACGTAAATACCGCGCAACAAGCGGATGTGGTCAATTGTAAAACTGGGAATCTTCTTCATGAGTTATGAGTTATAAGTTATGAGTTATAAATTGCTGGGAAGGGTGGAGAGGAAGGTCCATATCGTGAGGAACGAACGCTCTGCCATGGTTCCCCAGAAATCGGCATACTGCGAAGCATGGTCCTCTACTCCGGGTGTGTCGCTGATGATGCGGAAGCTGAGAAAAGGAACATTGTACAGATAGCAAATCTGCGCAATGGCGGCAGACTCCATATCAACGGCAAGACCGTCGGGGAAACGTTGCTTGATGGTATCCAGCTCCGTACGGTTGGTGATGAACTGGTCGCCGGTACAGACAAGTCCACTGTGGATGCGGCTTTCCATTCCGGCTTCGTTCAGCGACAAGGCATGTTTCAACAGAGAGGAACATCCCTCGTAAGAGGCGGGAAAACCTTGCACTTGTCCGTACTCGTTACCGTCGCCGCACCAGACGTCGTGATACACCAGACGTTGGCTTGCCACTACATCCGTCACCTTCAGGCAAGCATCAATGCCGCCCGCCACACCGGTGCTGACGATGCAGTCCGGAGAAAAGCGCCGTATCAGTTCCGAAGCTCCTACCGCTGCACTCACCTTACCGATGCCACATTGCGTCAAGATTACATGGTTACCGCCCAATGTACCTTCCACATAGCGGAAACTACCATCGCCCGACGTATTCTTATCCTGCAAGCGCTCCACCAACCGGCGGTGTTCGCTGTCCATTGCACTGATTATCCCTATTGTCATATCTATAATAATTTAAGCTTGCATATTACCATTAAAGCACTTTAATCTTTTTTTGGAAAGGCAAAGGTACAACATTCTGCCGATAACGTGACAATAACAATCTGCATTTATGTATCTTTGCCACAAAAGCGAAGATAGGCTGCACCTCAACAAAACTTTTTCATGCAAGCATGAAAGTTCTGTATTCGGTTTGCACTATCTTTGCCCCACAATTGATTAATTGATAACTCATAACTTATAACTCATGAAGAAGCTTCTTCCCGACCTTATTGCCATCTTGGCATTCGTCCTTCTTTCCTTCGCCTACTTCTTCCCGGCGGATATAGAAAACCGTATTCTCTTTCAGCACGACACGGCTGCAGGAGCAGGGGCAGGACAAGAAGTCAAGGAGTATTACGAACAGACGGGCGAACGCAGCCGTTGGACAAACTCGCTGTTCGGCGGTATGCCCATGTATCAGATAGCCCCTTCGTATGACTCCACCAAGTCACTGCAGTGGGTACAGAAAGCCTACCAACTCTTCCTGCCCGACTATGTGTGCCTCACATTCATGCTGATGCTCGGCTTCTACATCCTGCTGCGCGTCTTCGGCATACCGGTCTGGCTGGCCGGACTGGGCGGTATCATGTGGGCATTCTCGTCCTATTTCTTTATCCTGATATCCGCCGGACACATCTGGAAGTTCATCACCCTTGCCTACGTGCCGCCCACCATAGCGGGCATCGTGCTCGCCTATCGTGGGAAACTGCTGTGGGGAGGCATCCTCACCGCCTTGTTCGTGGCCCTGCAAATCACCTCGAACCACGTGCAAATGTCCTATTACTTCTTCTTCGTCATCCTTTTCTTTGTGGGAGCCTACTTCGAGAAAGCATGGCGTACCAAGACATTGCCCCAGTTCTTCAAGGCAAGTGCCGTACTGATTGTGGCAGCCCTCGTCGGCATAGCCGCCAACGTATCCAACCTCTATCACACCTATGCCTACAGCAAAGAAACCATGCGCGGCAAAAGCGAACTGGTGCAGACCGGCGACGCTGCCAAGCAGACCAGTAGCGGGCTGGACCGCGACTACATCACCCAGTGGAGCTACGGCATCGACGAAACACTGACTCTGCTGGTGCCCAACTTCAAAGGCGGAGCATCTGCCGCCCTCAGCCAGAGTGAAACCGCCATGAGCAAGGCAAACCCGATGTACAGCAGTCTGTACGGCTCACTGACACAATATTTCGGTACCCAGCCCATGACGTCGGGTCCCGTCTACGTCGGAGCCTTCGTCTTGTTTCTGTTCGTACTGGGATGCTTCATCGTAAAAGGACCGTTGAAGTGGGCATTGATAGGAGCCACCTTCTTCTCCATCGTCTTGTCCTGGGGCAAGAACTTCATGCCGCTGACGGATTTCTTCATCGATTACGTCCCGTTGTACAACAAGTTCCGCGCCGTGTCCTCCATCCTTGTCATAGCAGAGTTCACGATACCTTTGCTGGCTATCTTTGCCCTGAAACGCCTGCTCGAAGAGCCGGAAATCTTAAAACAGGAAAAGAAGCCCCTCGGCATCAGCCTGCTGCTCACTGCAGGCATCGCCCTGCTGCTTGCCGTTGCCCCGGGCAGCATCGGCTCCGGCTACGTGCCCGCCCAAGAGGCACAGATGCTGCAGAATGCCGTCAACCAGCAGATGATACCCGCCAACGAACTCTCCGGCATCCTTGCCAACTTGGGAGAGATGCGTGCCGAACTCGTCAGCAGCGACGCCCTGCGTAGCTTCATCATCATAGGCATCGGCTGCAGCCTGCTCTGGCTCTATGCAAGCGGCAAGCTGCGCAGCTCGCTGACCATTGCAGGTATCACCATACTCTGCCTGGCAGATATGTGGGGGGTCAACAAGCGCTATCTGAATGATGCCCAGTTCGTGCCCCACTCCATCCGTACGGAAACCTTCACCAAGACGAATACAGACGAGCTGATACTGCAAGATACCAGCTTGGACTATCGTGTATTGAACTTTGCCACCAGCACCTTCGATGACAACAATACCTCCTACTGGCACAAAAGCGTCGGCGGTTATCACCCGGCCAAGCTGCGCCGCTACCAGGAAATGATAGAGCATCACATCTCTCCCGAAATGCAGGCGGCCTACAAGGCCATTGCCACCGCCGGAGGTGAGATGGACAGCGTGGATGCCAATAAGTTCCGCGTACTGAACATGCTGAACACCAAATACTTCATCTTCCCTGCAGGACAGCAAAGACAAACCGTTCCCATCCTCAACCCGCACGCCTACGGCAATGCATGGTTTGTAAACAAGGTGCAGTATGTGAACAACGCCAACGAAGAGATTGACGCCCTGGACAGCATCATACCCACAGAGACAGCCGTAGTGGATGCCCGCTTCAAGGATGTACTGAAAGGCGCCACGGAAAGTTATAAAGACAGCCTCTCCAGCATCCGCCTGACAAGTTACGCACCTAACCGCCTGACGTACGAAACAAACAATGCCCAAGACGGTATTGCCGTATTCTCCGAAATCTATTATCCGGACGGCTGGCACGTAACCATCGACGGACAGCCTGCCGAACTGGCACGCGCCGACTATATCCTGCGCACAATGTATGTTCCTGCCGGACAGCACACCATAGAAATGCGCTTTGACCCCACCAGCCTGCACGTGACGGAAGGCATCGCCTACGGAGCACTGGCACTGCTGGTGATAGGTATCATCGTGGCAGTGCTGATAACTAAAAGGAAGTATGTAAAGGCATAAAAAAAATATCATATCATTCCCCCACAAGCACCCGACGCATTCCGCTATTCATACCCTGATACGGAATGCGTCGAGTGCTTATGTCCGTTCCGTTATTCCCTCATGTTTGTTCTGTCATTCCCTTATGTCTGTTCTGTCAACCCCTATATATTGATGAAAAACCACGGCTGTGAAGCATATTCTTCACAGCTGTGGCACGTCTTCTTCACGACTGTGGAAAAGGCGTACCACAGCCGTGCGCACATGATAAACCCAAAGGCTTCTCAAGACAAACCACCGTGCAAAACACAACAGAAGCCTATGTAGCACACAACGGAAGCCTATGCAAGAGACAAGAAAGCCCGGTCAGATGCGCAAAAAAACCGTTTCTACCCTCCCGGGTAAAAACGGTTCAAGTCAATAATACATGAAAAAACGCTATTTAGAGAGAGTCTCTTCTATAACGGAATGGTTCTCTTCCTTCTTCACTCATCATCAGCAGTTCTCCGAACTGACATCAAAGTTAGGGAAGCATAACAAGAACAACAAATAGAATCTACGAAAAGGCATATCTCATCGACAGAACGGAAAAGAATGAACCCTACAATAGGGAAAAGAATGAAAAAAAAGCTATAAACAGTCGGCAGAACGATATATTTCAGTAACTTTGCTAACGTGAAAACAAGCTGCACCCCAGCATAAAAAAATGAACAGTATGGAAACTACCAGACAAAATAAAATAGCCCGTCTCTTGCAGAAGGAACTGAGTGATATCTTCTTGTTGCAAACCAAGTCCATGCCCGGCATACTGATTTCCGTCAGTGCCGTACGCATCAGCCCCGACATGAGCGTGGCACGCGCTTATCTCAGTATATTCCCCTCGGAGAAAAGCGAAAAAATAGTCAAGAACATCAACGGAAACATGAAATCCATACGCTTTGAACTGGGTACCCGCGTACGCCACCAACTACGCATTATCCCCGAACTGAAGTTCTTCGTAGACGACTCACTGGACTATCTGGAACGAATTGACGAACTGCTGAAATAATGTCCCTTCCCTTCCTTATAGCCCGCCGCTACCTCTTCTCCAAGAAGAAACACAATGCCATTAATATCATCTCCGGTATTTCGGTGTGTGGAGTGGCATTGGCTACGTTGGCGTTGGTATGCACCTTGTCCGTGTTCAACGGTTTTCAGGACATGGTGGCAGGCTTTTTCACAGCCTTCGACCCGGAACTGAAAATCACCGCCCGCGAAGGTAAGGTTTTCGACCCGCACGAAGCGTGCATCCGGCAAGTACACGCCCTGTCCGAGATTGACGTGTGGACGGAAACACTGGAAGAGAATGCCATGGTGCAGTACAAGGACCGCCAGGCAATGGCCGTCATCAAGGGAGTGGAGGACAATTTCGAACAGCTTACCTCCATCGACAGCTTGCTCTATGGGACGGGAAAGTTCCTACTGAGCGACTCGGTGGTGGACTATGGTTTTCTGGGTGTGGAACTTATATCCGAGTTGGGCACCGGCATTCAGTTCGTAGACCCGTTGCAGGTCTATGCCCCCAAACGGAACGTACGGGTAAACATAGCCAACCCCACTGCGGCTTTCAACCGGGAGTATCTCTTCTCGCCCGGCGCCATCTTTGCCGTCAACCAGCAAAAATACGATTCACGCTACATACTGACGTCACTCGACTTTGCCCGCCGTCTGTTCAATTATGACACGGAAGTCTCTGCCATCGAGATGAAACTGAAACCCGGTTCCAACATCGGCTCCGTACAAAAGAAAATAGCAGGCATTCTCGGCGACCGGTTCATTGTACAGAACCGCTACGAGCAGCAGGCCGATGTTTTCCGCATCATGGAAATAGAGAAACTTATCTCTTATCTCTTCCTCACCTTCATTCTGGGTATCGCATGCTTCAATGTCATCGGTTCGCTGTCCATGCTGATACTGGACAAACGGGAGGACGTGAAGACACTGCGCAATCTGGGTGCCGATGACCGGCTCATAGCGCGCATCTTCTTGTTCGAAGGCAGGATGATTTCTGTGTTCGGCGCCCTCTCCGGCATCGTTTTAGGATTGTTGCTGTGCTTTCTGCAGCAACGTTTCGGGTTGATTTCATTGGGGGGAGGCAATGGAAGTTTTGTAGTGGACGCTTATCCGGTAAGTGTACATGCCACGGATATTATTCTGGTATTCTTAACGGTCATCACTGTAGGCTTCTTGTCCGTATGGTATCCGGTGAGATACCTCAGCAAGCGGCTGCTGAGAAAAAGATAAAAAACAGTTACTTCTTACGGATAATCGTCAATCCGTCACGCAGGGGAAGAATGACTTTCTCCACACGCGCATCCCGCGCCACCAAATCATTGAAGGCTTTGATACTGATTGTTTGCAGGTCTGTGCGATGGGGGTGTTCTTCCAGCACATGGCCATCCCACAAGGTATTGTCGGCAATGATATATCCACCGCCGGAAAGGCGGGCGAGCACCATTTCATAATACTCTATGTATTTACGCTTATCTCCGTCAATAAAGGCAAGGTCGAAAGTGAGGTCCAGTTGCGGTACCAGCTCCAAAGCATCACCGATGTAGAACCTGATTTTATCCGCGTAATCGGAATTCTCCAGCCACGGACGGGTGAAGTCCTCCTGCTCGTCGTTGATTTCAAACGTATGCAGCATCCCGCCCTCTGGCAGTCCTTCTGCTATGCAAAGTGCGGAATATCCGCTATAAGTCCCTATCTCCAGCACCTGCCGGGGACGAATCATCCGGACAAACATCTTGAGCATACGCCCCTGCAAATGTCCGGAAGCCATGCGGGGATATAGCAACTTGACATGCGTGTCGCGATAGAGCGCTTTCAGATAATCGCCCTCATCATCAATGTGCTGCAAAATGTATTCGTCAATCGTCACTTTGTTAATGGATTATAGGTTAGGGATAAGGGATTAGGGGTTAGGGGTTAGTTCTGCGCACAATTATTAATTAATCATTAACCGCTAATCCCTAACCCCTTATCCTTAATCCCTTATCCTACAAGTATCTGTTACTGTTAGGCAGCACACTATCTTCAGCATGCTTCAAGGCATCTTCTACGACATTGATTTCAAGGAAAGAGGTCTGTGTGCCTTCCTTACCGCTACTCAGGTAGCCCACCATGTCCGTAGGACATAAACGGCCTTCCTTCAACAAGCGGCGCAAGGCTGCAAAGTAATACTCCTGCCCGTTGGCAAGTTCGGGCATATAGATAGCTTCCACACCGTAGGAAAGGGCAAGGTGCCGCATGGTCTTTTCCTTGTAGCAGATGGCCAATACCGGATATTTGCCACGGAAAGCGGCAAGGTTACGGGCAGTACGGCCGCTGTAACTGTCGGTGATGATTGCACGGATTTTCAGTTTGGTGGTAGCCTTTACCGCTTGTTTGGCCAGGAACGCAGTCACGTCGTTGCTGTTCTCGTCCAGCGGAATACGGATATCGTTGTCAGACAGCTTGTCTTTCTCCGCTTGGGCGGCAATCTTGGTCATCGTCTTCACCGCTTCTACCGGATACTTTCCATAGGCGGTTTCACCGCTCAACATCAAGGCATCCGTACGATAATAGATGGCATTGGCAATGTCCGTTACCTCCGCACGGGTGGGACGCGGATTGGAAATCATGGTATGAAGCATCTGTGTGGCAACAATCACCGGCTTCTTGGCAAGAATACACTTGCGGATGAGCACACGCTGGATGCCCGGAATACGTTCCTGCGGAACTTCAATACCGAGGTCACCGCGAGCTATCATCACACCGTCGGCTACTTCCAGGATTTCATCGATATTATCAACGCCTTCCTGGTTCTCAATCTTAGCAACAATACGGATATCGCTGTTATGAGCGTCAAGAATCGCCTTGATGTCGAGTATATCCTGCTTATTGCGCACAAAGGAGTGGGCAATGAAGTCTATGTTCTTCTCAATGGCATAAAGGATATTGGTGCGGTCCTTCTCCGTCAGAGAAGGCAGATTGATGCGGACGCCGGGAACGTTGACGCTCTTGCGGCTGCCCAGAGTAGCCTCATTCTGTACTTCGCAGAGCAGGTAGTCGGGGGTCTTCTCTACAACAACCAACTCCAAGTCACCGTCATCAATAAGGATATGGCCGTCCACATTCAAGTCTTTGACGAAATGGGGATAGGATACCGAGATACATTCACGGGTAGTCTCCTGCTCCGGGTTGCCTACCACCTTCACGCGGTCGCCCGCCTTGAAAGGAATGGGCTCAGCCAGAACCGTCGTGCGGACCTCCGGTCCTTTCGTATCCATCAGGATAGCGATGCGGTTGGAAACCGAACGCACATTGTTAATCAACTTCTCGGCACCTTCACGGCCAAGATGTGCAGTATTCATACGTACAACATTCATACCTGCATCGAACAACTGCTTTATAAAATCAACATCACAGCGCTGGTCAGAAATCGTTGCGACAATCTTCGTTTGCTTCAATAACATAATCTATATACCTATTTTATTTAATAATCTTTTAATGCCTCCATGGCCAGACGGTAGGAGTTCAGCCCGAAACCGAGAATGACACCCTTGCAAGCGCAGGAAATCATGGACACATGACGAAAAGCCTCGCGGGCATGTACATTAGAGATATGCACCTCAATCACCGGAGAAGTGACCGAACGGATAGCATCTTGCAGAGCGATGGACGTATGGGTGTAAGCACCCGCATTCAAAATGATGCCGTCCACATCAAAACCTACCTGCTGAATCTTGTCTATCAGCTCTCCCTCAATGTTGGACTGGAAATAGTCAATCTGTACATCCGCATATTTCTTACGGAGTTCGGCAAGGTAGTCTTCAAAAGTAACGCTACCGTAAATGGAAGGTTCACGTTTGCCCAAGAGATTTATATTGGGGCCGTTAATAATCTGTATCCTCATAACACAATTTTTTATACCTTTGCGGTGCAAAGATAGTGCAAACCGAAAGCAGATGCAAATTTATTTGCAATTTGCTGAAATGCAGCCTATTTTCGCGAAGCAAAGGTAGAAAAAAGAAATGAAATCAGAAGAAAAATCCACGAATAAGGAGAAACAAACGCTGATAATCAGAAAGTACCACCAGTATCTGAAACTGGAAAAAGCACTCTCACCCAATACAGTGGATGCTTACCAAACAGACTTACAGAAGCTGCTGCACTTTCTGGAAGGAGAGGGTATCGCTATCCTTGACACTACCCTGGATGACTTGCAGCATTTTGCCTCCGGACTGCACGACATCGGCATCCATCCCCGCTCGCAGGCACGCATCTTGTCGGGCATCAAGTCATTCTTCCATTTCCTCGTCATGGCCGACTACCTGGAGGGAGACCCCAGCGAACTGTTGGAGGGACCCAAAATCGGATTCAAGCTTCCAGAAGTACTGACAGTGGAAGAGATAGACCGCATCATCTCCGCCATTGACCTAGGCACAAACGAGGGGCAACGCAACCGGGCCATCCTCGAGACTCTATACAGTTGCGGCCTACGGGTATCGGAACTGTGCAACCTGAAAATCTCCGACTTGTATTTCGACGAAGGCTTCATCAAGGTAGAAGGTAAGGGCAGCAAACAGCGCCTTGTACCCATATCGTCCCGTGCCATCAAGGAGATAAGGAACTGGTTCGTGGACCGCAATGGAGGCTGGAAAATCAAGAAGGACTTCGAGGACTATGTATTCCTGGCACGCTGGGGCAAAAATATCTCGCGCATCATGGTATTCCATCTCATCAAGGAACTGGCGGAGAAGGCCGGCATCACCAAAAACATCAGTCCGCACACCTTCCGCCATTCCTTTGCCACCCACCTGCTTGAAGGAGGCGCCAACCTGCGCGCCATACAAAGTATGCTGGGTCACGAATCTATCGCTACAACAGAAATTTACACACATATTGACCGGCACAGATTGCGCAGTGAAATCATAGAACATCATCCCCGCAATATAAAGTACCGCAAAGAGCGGGAAATTCATTAAATTATGATAAAATTGCTGCGCGAGTTAACAAACTGTAATAGGATTTAATATCTTTGCGTTGTTGTGTCCATGCCCAAACAGTACACTAAAATGGAATAGACAAATTTCAATTACAAACAATTAATTTATACCTAAAATGACTAAGAAATTGTATCTGCCGTTTTTAATGGCAATGGTTGTTGCATTAATGACATCGTGCAGCAAAAAGATGGGTGAATTGTCATCAGATTATTTCACCGTAACTCCTCAAGTTCTGGAAGCTGTGGGTGGTAAAGTTCCCGCTACAATCAACGGAAAATTCCCCGAAAAGTACTTCAATAAGAAGGCTGTGGTAGAAGTGACCCCTGTGCTGAAATGGAATGGCGGCGAAGCTAAAGGCCAGTCGGCTGTGTTCCAAGGCGAAAAAGTAGAAGGTAACGACCAGACTATCTCTTACAAGATGGGCGGCAGCTACACTATGAAGACATCTTTCGACTATGTACCGGAAATGGCCAAATCCGAACTGTATCTGGAATTCAAGGCTACAGTAGGCAAAAAGACTGTCACTATCCCTGCTGTAAAAGTAGCTGATGGTGTAATCTCTACTTCTGAGATGCTGGAACAAACATTGGGCAGCGCTAACCCCGCCAATGGTGACGACGCTTTCCAACGTATCATCAAAGAAAAGCATGACGCCAACATCATGTTCTTGATTCAACAAGCCAACGTACGCGCCAGCGAATTGAAGACTGCCAAAGAATTCGGCAAAGAAGTGAAAAACATAGACGAAGCTGAAAACAAGAAAATCAGCAACATCGAAATCTCCGCATACGCTTCTCCCGATGGTGGTGTAGGCTTGAATACTACACTGGCTGAGAACCGCCAGGACAACACGGCTAAAATCATCAACAGAGATTTGAAGAAAGCAAAAATCAATGCAGCAGTAGACACCAAGTATACGGCTCAGGACTGGGAAGGCTTCCAGGAACTGGTATCCAAATCAAACATCCAAGATAAAGAATTGATTCTTCGCGTTCTTTCCATGTATCAGGATCCTGAACAAAGAGAACAAGAAATCAAGAACATCTCTTCTGTTTATAAGACTTTGGCTGACGAAATCCTGCCGCAACTGCGTCGTTCACGCCTGACTTTGAACTACGAAATCATCGGTAAGTCTGACGAAGAAATCGCAAACCTCGCCGACAGCGATGCCAAGCAGCTGAACATCGAAGAATTACTGTATGCCACCACCTTGACTAAAGATGCTGCCAAGCAAGAAGCCATCTTCACAAAAGCTACTCAAATCTACCCGAACGATTTCCGTGCTTACAACAACTTAGGTAAACTGGCTTATCAGGCTGGTGATCTTGACAAGGCTGAAAGCTACTTCAAGAAAGCTCTCTCCATCAAGGATGCTCCTGAAGCAAACATGAATCTCGGTCTGATTGCCTTGACCAAGGGCGACAGAACAGCAGCAGAAAGCTATCTGAGCAAGGCTTCCGGTTCTAAGGAACTGAACGAGGCATTGGGTAATCTGTATGTTGCTCAAGGACAGTACGACAAGGCTGTCAGCTCATTTGGCGACACTAAGACTAACAGCGCTGCTTTGGCACAAATCCTGGCTAAGGACTACAACAAGGCTAAGAACACACTGGCTGCTATCGAAAGACCAGACGCTTATACTGACTACCTGATGGCTGTACTTGGCGCAAGAACCAACAATACATCTATGGTAACCAGCAGTCTGAAGAATGCCATTGCAAAAGAACCGGCTTTGGCAAAGAAGGCTGCTTCTGACCTGGAATTCGCCAAATACTTCACTAACACTGACTTTATGAATATCATCAAATAATAAAGGTTAGATTGAAAAGAACGTGCCCGGCATAGAAATATGTCGGGCATTTCTTTTTATTCACACCAAAAAGAAGTATTTTCGCGACGAAGTATCAGAAAAAGAACCGGAATGAAGAAAATATATCTTGCATACCTTCTGCTTATTATATTGTATGCCTGCGGCAGCAAAAATACAAATTCAGTCTACCTAAATGGTGAAATCAAAGGGCTGGGGAATGATACCCTTTATATATATGGTACGGACAAGTTCTATAACCGTATGGACACTCTGCTTGTCAAGGATGACAAGTTCTCTGCAACCCTCACCACCGACACACTTGCCTCTACATGGTTGCAATTCAGTGACGGTACGGAATATCCGCTTTACCTGGACAAAGGAGACAACATAAAGATAAAAGGTTCTGCCGCCGAACTTACTTCACTGGAAATCACGGGGAATGTTCCCAATGAAGAACTGACCGCCTTTCAGAAAGAGTTGAAAGGTTTGAGTACTCCCTCGGAGAAAGCATTGGAAGAAAAAGCAGAAGCCTTCATCAACAGCCATCCTTCTTCACTGGTAAGTATCTATCTGCTGGAGAAATATTTCGTGCAAAAACCGCAACCGGACTTCTCCTTAATCAAAGAAATGACAGAACACATGACCGGAGGCCTGAAAGACCGCCCATATGTGGACGAACTGCTTGACCTTATCCAAGAAGAAGAGAAGGTATCCGTCGGGAAAACCATCCCTTACGTCAACCTGCCCAATGCCAAAGGCACACAAATCAGCCGTACTAGCTTTAAGGACAAATATCTGTTGATACATTTTTGGGCATCTTGGGACCCGCAAAGCATGGAAGCCAACGCTGCCCTGCGCCGGATTTACAAGAAAGAAGAAAAGAACAAGCTATTCGCACTCTGGGGCATTTCCTTGGATATCGACAGAAAGGAATGGGAAGAAGCAATCAAAAGAGATACCCTGAAGTGGGAACAGAGTTGTGATTTCTCCGGATGGAACACAGCGCCCATCAAACAGCTCGCCATACAAGCATTGCCTGCCAATCTGTTCCTTAGCCCTTCCGGAAAAATTGAAGGGAAGAATATGAGTGAGGAAGACATCAAAAAGAAACTGGAGGAGATAGAGCAAAAGGAAAAAGAGAAGAAAGAGAGTGAAAAGAAACTCAAAAAACAAAACCGACGGTAGCCTATCCTGCCATCACTAACCCCTAATCACTAAAAACGTGCTCATAAAAGTTTTTGGAGCGGCTGTTCAAGGTATTGACGCAACCCTCATCACCATTGAAGTCAACAGTTCCAGAGGCTGTATGTTCTATTTAGTCGGTTTGCCGGACTCTGCGGTCAAAGAAAGCCATCAACGTATCATATCTGCTTTGCAGGTCAACGGCTACCGGATGCCGACCAGCAATATTGTCATCAACATGGCTCCGGCTGACATCCGCAAGGAAGGTGCAGCTTACGATTTACCTTTAGCCATCGGCATACTTGCCGCCAGCGAAGTTATCCAGTCCGATAAGCTGGAACGCTATCTGCTGATGGGTGAACTAAGCCTTGACGGCAGCCTGCAACCTATCAAAGGAGCACTCCCCATTGCCATCAAGGCCAGAGAACTGGGGTTTGAGGGTATGATTGTACCGCAACAGAATGCCCACGAAGCGGCAGTAGTAAACAATCTGAAAGTGTACGGAGCGGGAAACATCAAGGAAGTTATAGAATTCTTTAATGGCACGCAGGAATTAACCCCTACGTTAGTCAACACCCGCGAGGAATTCTATTCCCAGCAGAGCAACTTCGATTTCGACTTTGCAGAAGTAAAAGGACAGGAAAATGTGAAACGAGCCTTGGAGGTAGCTGCTTCGGGCAGCCACAATATACTTCTCATCGGTTCGCCGGGCAGCGGTAAGTCCATGCTTGCCAAGCGTCTGCCATCTATACTTCCTCCCCTCTCTTTGGGAGAGAGTCTGGAAACGACCAAGATTCATTCTGTTGCCGGAAAGTTGGGCAAAGACGGTGGACTCATCTCGAAACGCCCGTTCCGCGCCCCTCACCACACCATTTCTACGGTAGCGATGACCGGTGGAGGAAGTTTCCCCCAGCCCGGTGAAATCAGTCTGGCACATAACGGAATTTTATATCTTGATGAACTGCCAGAGTACAGCCGTAACGTATTGGAGGTTCTTCGCCAACCGCTGGAAGATAGGAAGATTACCGTGTCACGCATCCGATGCAATGTAGAGTACCCGGCAAGTTTTATGCTGGTAGCCTCTATGAATCCGTGCCCATGCGGGTATTACACGCATCCCACCAAGGCTTGTGTGTGCAGTCCCGGACAAGTACAAAAGTACCTGAACCGCATATCCGGACCTTTGCTCGACCGTATCGACCTGCAAATTGAAGTCACCCCACTCCCCTTTGAAGAGATGGCAGATTCCCGCCCCGGCGAATCGAGCGCCACCATACGCGAGCGTGTGATACGTGCCCGACAAATTCAAGAAGCAAGGTATGCAGACATTCCCGGCATATATTGTAATGCCCAGATGAACAGTAAACTGCTTGCTCGCCACGCCCGTCCGGATGACAAAGGACTTGCCATGCTCAAAACTGCCATGAACCGACTGAACCTTTCGGCCCGCGCCTACGACCGTATATTGAAAGTATCACGCACCATCGCCGACCTGGAAGGCTGCGAATTGATACAGCCGGCACACTTGGCGGAAGCTATCGGATATAGAAATCTGGATAGGGAGGACTGGGCAGGATGACGGTTAATGATTAATGATTAGTAATTAATGGGCTGCTCATTGAGAGCAATCATTAAACATTAATCATCGTTTTTCTATCCGAATGCGCGCATCCACCGCTATCACCTGCTTTTCAGTCGCCAACAATGGATTGATATCCATCTCCTTGATTTCCGTTGCAAAGCGCAGCAAGGTGGAAAGCCGTACAATAATTTCGGCAAATTTATCTTCATTCACTCCCTTCTGCCCACGCGTACCTTTGATAATCTTATAGGCACGCAACGAGTGAATCATGGAGTAAGCCTCCTCGTAGGACAACGGTGCAAGACCGGAAGATATATCCTTCAGCACCTCCACAAAAATACCGCCCAGGCCGCAGAGTACCACATGTCCGAACTTCTCTTCATATTTGGCACCGATAAACAATTCCGTCCCTTTCAACATCGGCTGCACCATGATAGCACTAGCTTCGGGAATCTGCATCATACGGTCGAATTCCAATGCCAAATGCTGTTCACTCTTGATATTGAGCACAACACCGCCCACATCCGACTTATGCACCGGCCCCACCACCTTTGCCACCACCGGGAACCCCGTGCGACGCGCAAAGGCAAGCACTTCTTCCTTGTTGTCCGAAACAAACTCCTCCACAATAGGAATACCTGCAGAGCGGAGCAATGCCTGCACATAGTGCGGGGCGATATAACCGTCCGCAGGAATGGAATCTATAATCCGGCGGATACGGGGAACATCCACTCCAAAGAGCTCGATTTCATTATTGGCAGGCCGCGGGGCATTCATTATCCGCGAAAGTGCCGTACCCAAAGTCACTTCATCGGCAAAGTTCACATGGCCTTTTGCCAGAAAAGCAGCAACCTCGGCTCCTGCCGTATTGATGGAAGGAAGAATCGGAAAAATCGGCTTCTTGCAATGCAGCATCTTCTCGTGCAGCACATCATACATTTCAAACATGGTCACCAGCCCCGGAGTGCCGAAAATAGCCATTACAGCATCAATATTGTCAAACTTCTCCTCACAATACTCCAGACAGAGGCGCAGATGTTCCGGCGTACCCGTAGCCAGAATATCAATGGGATTCCCCACAGCCGCACCGGGGAAAAGCTTACCCTTAAGTTCCTCCGCCACCGGTCCTTCCAGTTTCGGAACATTCAGTCCACCCTTACTCAATGCATCGGTCAGCATCACTCCCGGACCGCCGGCATGGGTAATGATGGCGAAGTTTTTCCCTTTCAGTTCCGGCAGTGTGAAGATACAACCTACGGTCGTCAACTCCTCGCGCGAATAGCAACGCACAATACCCGCCTTACGGAACAAGGCCTCTACCGCCGAATCGCTACTGGCAATGGCCCCCGTATGCGAACTCGCCGCCCGGCTGCCGCTTTCGCTACTGCCCGCCTTGATGGCCGCAATCTTGCAGCCCTTCTTGATGAGCGAGGATGCATGAAACAGCAGACGGTCGGGGTCACCGATACTCTCTATATAAAGAAGTTTTATTCTGGAATCCGCTTCCGGATTGAAGTGTTCGTCCATGTATTGCAACACATCCTCCACGCCGATTTGCTTGGCATTGCCCACAGACCATACAGAGTTGAATTGCAATCCCTTGGTCACGGCGCTCTCCAATATGAACACCGCTGTGGCACCGGAGCTGGAAATCAGGTCCACCCCTTGCGGATGCAGTTGCGGGATGGGCTGGCTGAATACACTGTGATGCCACGAGTTCATAAAACCGATACAGTTGGGGCCTATCAGAGAGGCTCCATACCGGTTCACCGTTTCCAGTATGCGATCTTCCAGCACAGCACCCTCATGGGTCTCCTCACCAAAACCGGCAGAAAGGATAATGAACGCCTTCACCTGCTTCTCCGCAGCAAGCATCTCCACCGCATCGGGACAAAGCGCGGCAGGTATGGCAAGGATGGCTAGGTCCGTATCGGGAATGTCCTTCACATCCGCAAAGGCAGCAACACCCTGCACTTCAGTCTCTTTCGGATTCACGGCACGAAGCTCACCGGTATATCCGCCGCTAAGCAGATTTTTCAGGATAGCCCCTCCGGGTTTGTGTACATTGTTGGATGCCCCCACTACCACAATACTGGCCGGGTGAAGTAATTGGCTTGTTATCATAGTCTGTTTTACATTAAGTTAATGATTCATGCACAAATATACATTTTCCATACATAAAAGCAATCGGTAAAAGAGAAAATAAGCTTAATCCCTTTGCAAAATATAAATAAGTTTACGGAAGTATATATATTTGTGCCATCAATAACAATACGCAGAAAACTACCCTATATGGAAAGCCGTGTCAAAGAGATAGATTATCTGAAATGCATCTTCATCACCCTGATGATTATCTTCCACCTTGTATATATAGGCGACAAGTATCCGTATGCGAAACAAATCGTCTATACGTTCCACATGTCCGCTTTCCTGATTATTTCGGGCTATCTGGCCAATAACCGGAAGGATGCCCGAAGCTTTCTCCGCAAGTTTCTATGGATTTTCATTCCGTATGCCTGCATGGAGGCGGCCTATACGGTGATGTCGCATTTCCTGCCCGTACGCGAAAGTGTAGATGCCATTACTCCTACCGTATTGCTCGACAAGATATTCCTCCATCCGATGGGGCCTTACTGGTATCTGCATACACTGATTCTGTGCAGCCTCATCTATTATATCACATTCCGCTATGTAAGGCTGTCGGTTGTCTCCCGGCTGGTTGTGACCGGTGTCTGCCTGTTTGCCCTTTCCCATTGGGGAGGATTGATGAACTTCTCCAATGCCCTCTATTTCCTTATCGGCATGACAGTGAGCCAAAGCGGGCTTCGTTTTACACAAGTCTTTCGTGCCACAACCTTCGCCATTGTTCCATTCGTAATACTATGCTGTTTTCCCGCCAATCTGGATAGGGGTACTCTGGCAGGAGTCGCCATCACCTGGCTTTCCATCAGCCTGCTGTTGGCAGCCTACGGCTATCTGCCGGTACAAGCCAAACGGCTTTCCTTCTTTATAGGGCGCAATACGCTGGTCATACTCCTTTTCTCACCCATTTTCACCATTCTGTCCAAGGCGTTTCTGCCCGTGTTCGCCTTCGACCCTACGGGGATGCTGTTCCTTGTCACTGCCACCGCCTTCACTCTTAGCGGCTGCATGGGTATGGCGTGGGCTATGGACAAGATGCACGTTTCCAGATTCTTCTTCGGGAAGAGGACTATATTGTGCTGAGACGGTTCACGTCTTCGCCCACAAAGGGAAGTTTCACCACAAACTCCTTTTCGTCCTTAAGAATCTCCACCAGCGTGCCGTATAGGGCATACTGCCGCTGCAGGTTCTTCAATCCCGCTCCATTACTGGCCACATAGTTGCGCAACTGAAGATTGTTGCGTACCGTAATCCTTTCGTTTCCTATGGATATATGGACTATCAGCGGCGACTTCTTTGTACTGATATTATGCTTCAAGGCATTCTCCACAAGCATCTGTATGCTGGCAGGAATGACGAGACAATGATGATTCCGCAAATCATCTTCTATCTCCACATGCAGCGCATCGCCAAAGCGGATATGCTCCAGGTATAAATACGACTCTACGAACGACAGTTCTTCCTGCACGGTCACCGTAGCTCTGCCATGCGTAGTGAGCAGATAACGGTACACCGTAGACAGCTTCTTGGCAAACCGGTTCGTCTTTTCGGTATCCTGATAAGCAAGGGAGGCAAGGACATTCAGACTATTGAATAAGAAATGGGGATTAATCTGGTTTTTCAGCACCTCGAACTGATACAGCGCCTTCTCCTTCTCGATGACAGCCATCTGCTTCTCCATCTCCGAACGTTGCAGGCTATAGAAGAATATCTCTATCTGCAGAACGATAATCCAGTTCCACGGCACTACCGGCAGGGAGCTTCTCAAGATATGCCAGAAATTTCCATGCCCGCCCATCAGCAGGAAGTTCAAGATGTACGTCAACAGAACAGCCAGTGCAGTGGTCAACACGATATCCACCAGAATCCTCACCGCATTGTTGCGCTGTTTCAGTCTTTTATATATCAAGTTGATAACCCCAAAGTCGATGAACCCCAGCCCTATGCACAAAGGAAGATTCAGAAAGAACTGCACCATGATATTCGCATACCACGGCTTACCGCTGATGACGTTATAAACGCACCCTATGACAAGCAACGAGACGGAAACCGTCAGTATAAAAAGGAATATGTATCTCTTATGCCTCATAACTTATAGCTCATACCACTCCGTCCACCCATTTCAAGAAATCGGCCACGCGACTGCGGCTCACCAATACCTCGTGCGGGCACTCCGGCTCGAAGTAAAGCTTCAAGCGACTGCCGAAGTACCTGGAACTCTTCCGGATGGACCTAATGTTGGATATGCAGCTCCTTGAAACCCTAAAGAAAACATCCCTATCCAGCATTCCCTCCAACTGGTCCAGCGAGTAGCTGATGATATACCGTTTCCCGGAGAAGAGGTGCAGATAAGTCAGCTTGTCCTCACTATAAAAGAAAGCGACATCCGGAGTTTCTACGTAGCGGAAGGTATCGCCCACCTGCACCAGAAAACGGTTCTTCTTGTTGGCTGCCAAGTAGCCGAGTTCCAGTTGCCGATATTCGGGAGCCGCAGAACGGAGGGCACTGTTGTGCTCGAACTTGCACAAGGCTGCTTCTAGGTCGCTTTCTTCAATGGGTTTCAGCAGATAGTCGATGCTGTTTACCTTGAAAGCTTTGATGGCATATTCGTCGTAGGCGGTGGTGAAGATAACGGGCAAATCGACGGGACACTGCTCGAATATCTCAAAGCTCAACCCGTCGGACAAGCGGATATCTACAATCATCAAGTCCAGGCTGCCCTGACGCAAGAGCAGTACAGCCTGCTCCACGCTCTCTGCCCAGCCCGCCAACTGCCAGGAAGGGCGCAGCCGTTGCATCATACGCTTCAGCTCTTCGTAGGCGAAGCGCTCATCTTCTACTAATAAATACTTTACCATAAAACGTGTCTGTTATTGCGACAAAGATACTATTTTACCTCTTGTCTTTACTAAAATGGCATTTGTCATTTCAGCGTATACCTGAATCCCACCGTCAGGCGCAGAGTCGGTCTGAAGCAAGGCTCGTCCTCATCGTTCTTGAAGTTATTGAGAAAACCTTTCAAACTACGGTCCGACATACTTATTCCGCGTATCCAGTTACCGCCCACTCCCAGATAAACAGCCGTCTTCCTACTCAACTGGTACGAAGGACTGATGTATGACCTCAGCATGACGGTAGAATAGATTTTCGATTTCCCGTCGACTTCCATCACGGCAGACATGCCGTCCATATCGAGGGCGGTCAGTTCCAGCTTCAGCTTCTTGTTCAGCCAGGTGGCGACGGACACTTTCATGCCGCTGGACATATCCACTTTCAGCTCATACCTGCCGGCATTCCTCCAACTGAAGTACATCATGGGCAGTATCATCGGGATACCGTAAGAGTTCGTCAACCCCGCACCGATGCCCAAGTCGAGGTTCTTCCGCAGTTTATAGACAAAGATGATTGCTCCATTAGCCAGTAGGGTCTTCATGGAAACCCCGTCCAACGGGGCATAGACACCGCCGCCCACAGAGGCTATGATACTCCACTTGTCGGACAGGGGACGGATGTGGGAGATATTCAGACTGGCATTCAGCAGATTGTCCGGATTCAACTCCCGCGCCTGCCCCTTATTATGGAATACGCCATAGGCAGCATTGACGGTTGCCGACCACGCCACCAGCCTGCCCTTGTCGTCATGCCTGACGGAAAGCGGCAGGTTATACCTTCCCGATACCATCATCAAGCTGCCCGAACCATACTCGTTGCCGAGGTCATCCTTCAACGAACTTTCGGGCAGATAGTCGTAACTGATATAGCCTTGCCCCCGGCAGCAGAACGGCCACGCCGCAAGCCACAACACCAATAGAATCACAGAGTTTGTCTTCATGGGAATATGCAAATGTTTTCTGCAAATATAGGCCTGCGGCAAGTAAGCGGGAAGCATTTACGGACGGGATGCGGAATGGGGAGGACGAAATGCGGAAACCGGAAGGCGGAATGATTCCATGTTTTACGTTACGCATTTCACGTTACGTAAAATACATAATATTTTCGGGATAAAACAAATATCAGGTGAAGCACCCATCAATCTCCAAACTAATTGTACCTTTGCGGAACTTTAAACAAAAAAATGATGAAAGAAGAAACTTTCGATTATTCCAAAGTTCCCCATAACTTCGGCTTATGCGCTACTGACACATGCCCTTATACTGACACCTGCCTGCGCCGGATTGCATATACGTATGCACCCTCAAACAACATCTTCCTATATGTACTGAATCCGAAAGCAATAGAGTCCACAGCGGGAAAATGCAAATATTATTGCTCGAATAAGAAAGTGCGCTATGCCAAAGGCTTTATCCATACGGCAGAAGCCATCTCTGTCGGCCAGTCCGGCACGTTCCGCTACCGGCTCATCGGCTTATGGGGTATCCGAAGATATTATCAGAAGCGGAAAGGGGAAACTTTGCTCTCACCAACCGAGCAGCAACAAGTCATTGCAATTGCCCGTAACTTAGGACTCCAACGGACGGAGTACTTCGACGCTTATGTAGAAGAGTACGACTTCACATGACAGCTCCGGTCACCTCACATGATAACTCCGGTTACCCCAAACGGTAACTTCATTTACACTACGAGGTAAAAGGCTTTACACTATGGTGTAACGACCGTTACAATATGGAGTAACGGCCGTTACACCCTATGGTAAACGGCTTTACATTAGAAGGTAAACAAGCGGTAAATACAATACGCTGATTTAAAGGGAAGTATTCAGTATAAGATTATGGCAGTATTTCACCTTCCGCTGTCACCTTTACGTAGATTTCCCTTTCCCCTTGCTCCATCTCTACCAAAAAGTAACTGCCATCGGGAGTCTCAATAAAGTCGGCATCATCAATGACATAACCGGGATGGGCAGCCGTAACGGCGTTCTTCACTACATCCTCCAGATGTCTCTTACTGATATCCCAGATAGTATAGGCCCATGCACCCTCAGCGGTGAACATCACATCCTTGCTGATACTTCCGTGCACGATTTCGACTTCCGTCATACCGTTCTTTTCTTTTTCAATATCCACAATGCGGGCATTGGGATATTTCTCTGCTATAAAATCTTTGATGGCAGCGGAAATATCAGAAGGGAGATAATCTTCGGGAGAACCGCCGTTGTGCGCATCGGCCACTTCCTTCACCAGAATGCCGTCCTCCGAATAATAGAGGTCCATTTCCTGATTACCTTTCTCCACTTCGATGATGTAGACAACAGCCATTTCCTTACGTTCCAGCTTGTCTACATCTTCCACCTTCCATACATTATAATAGGTACTACTCTCGTAAGAGCTTCTCACCGGAGCGGGAAGGTCTGCATAACGGAGGTCGGTTTCGGTCATCTGCCATACACCGTCTTTGGTGAACCAGGCCTCCTTTTCGAAATTGTCCTCATGGAAATCAGCCACATAATATGCACCTTTTGTTTCCCATTCTATACGCTGGGCATTGGGATGCTCCTTGGCCAACGCATTACTCAGTTCCGCGGGCACGGAGATTCCGTCGTTGTCGTCATCATCACAGCTTTGCAAGGCAAAGGCAAACACGCCTAACGCCAATAATAAGAAGTACTTTTCCAGTTTCATAGTCATTTCGTTTTTTTACATTATCAATACCAAGTTTGTTCATTTTGTATGGCAAAGATGAAGCCTAAATCTGGAAAGAATCTGGAAGAATACTCATATTTTGCAGAAAACAGCTATCTTTGTGCCACTAAAAGCGTTCATAACAAAAGAGATACATAATAACACAATGGAAAAGAAATTCAAACGTACCACCGTGACCTCGGCATTGCCGTATGCCAACGGCCCGGTTCATATCGGACACCTGGCAGGCGTTTATGTTCCTGCCGACATTTATGTCCGCTACCTGCGACTGAAAAAGGAAGATGTAATCTTCATCGGCGGCTCCGACGAACACGGAGTGCCCATCACCATCCGCGCCAAGAAGGAAGGCATCACCCCGCAAGACGTGGTGGACCGCTATCATACGCTTATAAAGAAGTCTTTCGAAGAGTTCGGCGTTTCCTTCGACGTGTACAGCCGTACTACTTCAAAGACGCATCACGACACGGCTTCCGACTTCTTCCGCAAGCTGTACGATAAGGGAGAATTCATCGAAAAGACCAGCATGCAGTATTACGACGAAGAAGCCAAGACCTTCCTTGCCGACCGCTACATCACCGGCGAGTGCCCCCACTGCCATGCCGAAGGCGCTTACGGCGACCAATGCGAGAAGTGCGGCACCAGCCTCAGCCCCACGGACCTGATTAATCCGAAGAGTGCCATCAGCGGCAGCCAGCCCGTGATGCGCGAGACGAAGCACTGGTATCTGCCGCTGGACAAACACGAGGAATGGCTTCGCCGATGGATTCTGGAGGACCATAAGGAGTGGCGTCCCAATGTTTATGGCCAATGCAAGAGCTGGCTCGACATGGGCTTGCAGCCGCGTGCCGTGAGCCGCGACCTGGATTGGGGTATTCCCGTTCCCGTAGAGGGCGCCGAGGGCAAAGTGCTCTATGTATGGTTCGACGCCCCTATCGGCTACATCAGCAACACCAAAGAGTTGCTGCCCGACACATGGGAGAAATGGTGGAAAGACCCCGAAACGCGTCTGGTACACTTCATCGGAAAAGACAATATCGTGTTCCACTGCATCGTGTTCCCCGCCATGCTGAAAGCAGAAGGCAGCTACATCCTGCCGGACAACGTGCCGAGCAACGAGTTCCTGAACCTGGAGGGCGACAAGATTTCCACTTCACGCAACTGGGCGGTATGGCTGCACGAGTATCTCGTTGACTTCCCCGGCAAGCAGGATGTGCTGCGCTACGTGCTGACCGCCAACGCACCGGAGACAAAAGACAACGACTTCACCTGGAAGGACTTCCAGGCACGTAATAACAACGAGCTGGTTGCCGTTTATGGCAACTTCGTGAACCGCGCCCTGCAACTCACCAAGAAGTACTTCGACAGCGTAGTGCCCGCCGCAGGCGAACTGAACGACTACGACCGCGAGACGCTGAAAGAATTTGCCGACGTCAAGGCAGAAGTGGAGAAGTTGCTGGACGTATTCAAATTCCGCGACGCACAGAAGGAAGCGATGAACCTTGCCCGCATCGGAAACAAATACCTGGCAGACACCGAGCCGTGGAAGCTTGCCAAGACAGACATGGAGCGCGTAGCCACCATTCTCCACATCTCGTTGCAGTTGGTCGCCAACCTTGCCATTGCTTTCGAACCGTTCCTGCCCTTCAGCAGCGAGAAGCTTCGCAAGATGCTGAACATGGACAGCTTTGACTGGGCAGAGCTGGGACACACCGACCTGTTGCCTGCCGGACATCAGCTGGGCACCCCCGAACTGCTGTTCGAAAAGATAGAAGACGACGTCATCCAGGCACAAGTAGACAAGCTGCTTGCCACCAAGAAGGCAAACGAAGCCGCCACCTACAAGGCAAACCCCATCAAGCCGACCATCGCCTTCGAAGACTTTGAAAAGCTGGATATCCGCGTAGGTACAGTGCTTGAATGCGAGGCAGTGCCCAAGATGAAGAAGCTGCTGAAGTTCAAGATTGCCGACGGGCTGGAAAACCGCACCATCGTCAGCGGCATTGCCCAGCACTACAAACCGGAAGAACTGGTAGGCAAGCAAGTGCTGTTCATCGCCAACCTCGCTCCACGCCAATTCAAGAACGGGCTGGTAAGTGAGGGAATGATTCTCTCTGCCGAGAATTATGACGGCTCGCTGGCGGTGACTTCACTGCTGAAAGAGGTGAAGCCGGGCAGCGAGGTGAAATAAAGCAGTAACAAGGTAACGAGTTAACAAGGCTACAGGGAGGAAGGAAAAGCCTCGTGGCCTTGTTAACTCGTTGCCTTATCAACCAATAAACTATGTCCGATACATCACTCAAAGAAAAAACAGCCAAAGGCCTCTTCTGGGGAGGATTCAGCAACGGCATACAGCAGTTGTTGAATCTGGGATTCGGAATAGTCCTTGCCCGTCTGCTGGATGCTTCGGATTATGGTATGGTAGGGATGCTTACCATCTTCTCCGCCATTGCCGCCGCCTTGCAGGAGGGTGGGTTCATTTCGGCACTGACCAACCGGAAGGAGACTTTGCACAAGGATTACAACGCCGTGTTCTGGTTCAGCCTGATGTGCAGCACTACTATATATATATTACTCTTCTTTGCCGCACCGCTGATTGCCGACTTCTACGATACGCCCGAGCTGATACCGCTGTCCCGTCTCTCCTTCTTGGGATTCGTCATTTCCAGCATGAGCATTGCACCGAGAGCGTATCTGTTCAAGAATCTCAGAATCAAGGACACTACCATCATCTCCATTTCGAGTCTGATAGTCTCCGGCATTGTGGGCATCACACTGGCTGCCAACGGATTCGCCTATTGGGGTATTGCATTGCAAAGTATCTCATTCGTCACCGTGATGACGGTTCTCAATTTCTACTTCTCGCGTTGGAGGCCTTGTTTCCGGTTTGACTTCACACCCATTAAGGAGATGATAGGGTTCAGCAGTAAGATAATCATTACGAATATCTTCACCATAATCAATAACAATTTGTTTTCCGTCTTGTTGGGTAAGTTCTATTCGGAACGGGAAGTGGGTAACTTTACGCAGGCAAACAAGTGGAACGGCATGGGACATACCACGATTACGGGCATGATAAACGGCATTGCACAACCCGTCTTTACCCGGGTTGCCGACGACAAGGCACGGCAACTTGCCGTATTCAGAAAGCTGCTGCGCTTCACCGCCTTTATCTCTTTCCCCGCCATGCTGGGATTGAGCTTGGTATCGAAAGAACTGATTATAATCACTATCACGGAGAAGTGGCTGCCCAGTGCCGATATCTTGCAACTGTTATGTATTTGGGGAGCATTTATTCCCGTCATCAATCTGTTCTCCAACCTGCTCATCAGCCGGGGACATTCTTCTATCTATATGTGGAGCACCATCAGCTTGAGCCTGCTGCAAATAGTAGCTGTATGTGCCATATACCCATACGGGTTGGAGTGGATGCTGCGTATTTTCGTCATTATCAATATCGGCTGGCTGTTTGTATGGTTCCGTTTTGTCAAGAGGGAGATAGGATTAAGACTGCGCGATATGCTGAAAGACATCTCTCCTTATCTCTCCCTATCCATTGTACTCGTAGTGTCAACTCACTATGCCACTCAGCCCATAGAAAACCTATACTTAAATATGGCAGCCAAAATCATTATGGTAGCTGGGCTTTATGCACTGGTTTTGTGGAAACTACAATCTACCATCTTCCGGGAAAGCATTGAATTCCTCTTAAAGAAAAAAAGAGCATGAGCCGCATAGCCTACATCATATCCGCCTACAAGGATGCCCCACACTTGGCACGCCTGGTTGCCGCACTGGATGACCGGGCAGACTTCTACGTGCACATCGACCTCAATGCCGATATACACCCTTTTGAAGAAGCCTTGGGAGACAAGGTCACTTTCGTGCCCCGCCACCGGATAAGCTGGGGAGGATGGGAACAAGTGGAATATCAGAAAGAATTGCTTGCCGCCGTATTGCACAGCGGTATCCCCTATATCCGCGTAGTATGCCTGAGCGGGCAAGACTATCCGTTATGGAACAACAACGCCATCCACCACTATTTCGAGGAGCATCAAGACACTGAATTCATCGGCGGTTTCAACCTGACACACTGCACCGTGAAACAGCAGTTGCACAAGATAACCCATTACCACCCTTTCCGTGACCTGCCTTGGAAGAGTATATGGTGGAAGAACAAACTCATTGTAGCATCGCGCAAGCTGGTACAGATACTCCCCATCCGGAAAGCCCCTTTTGCCCCCTTGGAAGGCAAGCAGGCAGATGTCTATTTCGGTTCCGACTATTGGGCCATCACGTTGCCCTGCGCACGATATGTATATGAAAAGTTGTGCACGGAGGAGAAGCTGGTGAAGTATTTCAGAACCAGCTTTGTACCCAGCGAACTGTGCATACAGACCATCGTATTCAACTCCCCTTTTGCCTCAAAAGGGCTTCTTTTAGAGGGAGAATACCCCGGACTTACCCGTCTCACCCCCTTGCACTACATAGACTACGGCGCATCCATCCGCGTGATGACACTCGAGGACCTGCCGGTATTGCGGCAGTCTGGAAAGATGTTCTGCCGAAAAATAGTAAGCGGCACATCAGACAGATTAGTGGAAGCCATAGAGCAGACAAGAAGAGAATAAAAAGAGAGTTATCCCAACAGATATGCCACTTTATCCCAACCGGAATGCTGCAAAGAAGCAATTAATTCGTATTTTTGCAGCATCACATTTCTATTGATACAATGAAAAAGAATGTAGCAGTCATATTGGCAGGAGGAGTCGGTAGCCGTCTGGGATTGTCCACTCCCAAGCAATTCTTCAAGGTAGCGGGAAAAATGGTCGTGGAGCACACCATCGATACTTTCGAAAGCAATCCACATATTCACGAGATAGCTATCGTATCCAATCCTTTCTATATCTCCGATTTCGAATCTATCATCATCAAGAACGGATGGAAGAAGGTCAAGAAGATATTGAAAGGCGGACAAGAACGGTATCATTCCAGCCTATCCGCCATCAAAGCCTACGAAGACACTGACGTCAATCTGATATTCCACGATGCCGTACGTCCGTTAGTGAGCCAGCGGATTCTGAATGACGTTATTGCCGCATTGGAAACCTACAAAGCTATTGATGTGGCAATGCCCGCCACGGATACCATTATACAAGTCAATGACAGATTCATTCAGGAAATCCCAGACCGCAGCAAACTGATGCGAGGACAGACTCCGCAAGCATTCCATCTGGAAACCATCAAGCATGCCTATGACATTGCCTTGCAAGACCCGGCCTTTAAAGTGACCGACGACTGCGGCGTAGTAGTGAAATACCTTCCGGAAGTACCGGTTTATGTAGTGAACGGCGAAGAAAGCAACATGAAGCTGACCTATAAGGAAGACACCTATCTGCTGGACAAATTCTTCCAGCTGCGCAAAAGTGAACTGAACACCTTGCCCATCGACCAGGAAAACAACCTGAAGAACCGGGTTGCAGTCGTATTCGGCGGTAGTTACGGCATCGGCGCAGACGTGGCTCAGCTACTCAAAGAGAAAGGAGCCAACGTATTCTGCTATTCGCGCAGCATGAACGGAACGGATGTAGGCAACAAAGAGCAGGTGAGCAAAGCCTTGCAGGAAGTGTACCGCCAATGTGGACGGATAGACTACATTATCAATACTGCCGGACTGCTGAATAAAGAACCTCTGATGAGTTGCGACTATCAGACCATCTGCAACGCTGTGAACACCAACTATATGGGTACTGTCAACGTGGCACTTGAAGCCTTCCCCTATCTGAAGGAGAGCAAAGGTAAACTCGTATTCTTCACTTCCAGTTCCTACACTCGGGGGCGTGCCTTTTACAGCATCTATTCATCGACCAAAGCCGCCATCGTGAACTTTGTGCAAGCCATAGCACAAGAATGGGAACCGTTCGGCATCAGCGTGAACTGCATCAATCCGGAACGTACCAAGACACCGATGCGTGTCCATAACTTCGGCATCGAACCGGATAACACCTTGCTGACCTCCGAGCAAGTAGCCATTACCACCATACAGTCACTGCTTTCCGAATTCACCGGACAAGTCATCGACGTAAAAAGAGAAGAAGTATGAAGAACCAATACCTATCGGACTACGTTGCCGACAACCTACGCGCCTGCCAACTGAAGCAACTTTCCATACTGAAAGAGGTGGACCGCATCTGCCGGAAACACAAGTTAAGCTACTGGCTTGACGGAGGCACACTGTTGGGAGCCATGCGTCATGGAGGATTCATCCCCTGGGATGATGACATAGACATCGGCATGACACTGGAAGACATGCAAGCATTCATGAAGGTAGCCCCCTCCGAACTACCCGACACACTGTTCCTGCAAACCCCGGAAAGTGACCCTACCAGCAAAGAGCCCATCGTCAAGATAAGGGATTTAAACTCAATCTATATTGAAGCAGGAGATACCTTCAGCGTAGAGTATCAGAAAGGACTATACGTAGATATATTCCCTTTCATCGACTACCCCACCGTGCCCCGCCCATGGGCAAAGAAGCTGTGCAAAGGCATCTCCGTCAGTTACTCCATCCTACACGCGCAACACTACTACTCGCTGCGCTCCTTTGCAGAATTCTTCTACTTCGGCATGAAGTATGCGCTTTTCAAAGGGATATGGGCAATGCTCTGCCTGGTACGCCCCAAAGGGACCTATCTTTCGAATATACTCATCAATAACGGATACGGCATCATGCACCGTAAAGATTCCGTCTTTCCGCTCTCCACCATCACTTTCGAAGGAAAAGATTTCCCGGCACCGGGCAATGTGGACGCCTATCTGAAAGATTTATATAAAAACTACATGGACATTCCTCCCAAAGAGAAGCAGATAGTCCATGCCTGCTATATTCACCCGGAACTAAAACCATTGCCATGAAACCAGCCCTTGTAGATGTATCTGTACTGATCCTTTTCTTCAACCGCCCCAAACTGCTGGCGCAAGTATTCGAACAAGTGAAGAAAGCACGCCCCGCACGACTGTTTCTCTATCAGGACGGCCCGCGCGGCGAGCGTGACATGCCGGGCATAGAAGCTTGTCGCAAAGTAGTGGCAGACATCGACTGGGAATGCGAAGTACACCACAACTACCAAGAGAAGAACTACGGCTGCGACCCATCGGAATACATGGCACAGAAGTGGGCATTCTCCTTGTCGGACAAATGTATCGTGCTTGAGGATGACGACGTGCCTGCCGTCTCTTTCTTCGGCTTCTGCAAGGAACTGCTCGACAAGTATGAGCACGACACACGCATCAGCATGATTGCCGGATTCAACAACGAGGAGATTACACCGGACATCACTTCCGACTACTTCTTCGCCACCACCTTCTCCATCTGGGGATGGGCGAGCTGGCGGCGGGTGACGGACCAATGGGATGAATTCTACACCTTCCTGGACGACAAGGAGAACATGCGGCAACTGAAGAACCTCATCCACACACGGCGCTACCGCAAAGACTTCATCTACATGTGCCAACGCCACCGCGAACACGGGAAAGCCTATTACGAAACCATCTTCCACGCTTCCATGTTGTTCAATTCGGGTCTGAGCATCGTGCCCACCCGCAACATGATAAACAATCTGGGAGCCACTGCCGACTCCACCCACTTTGCCGGCTCCGTGCACACCATGCCGCGCGGTTACCGCCGCATCTTCACCATGAAACGCCACGAAGTGGAGTTTCCACTGAAGCACCCTCGCCACGTCATCGAGAACACAGCCTACAAGGATAGCGTTTACCGCATCATGGCATGGCGGCATCCCTGGATAAAGATTGCACGGTCGTTCGAGGAACTGGCGTTGAACCTACGGTACGGCAACTTCACCATCATATGGCAAACGCTGCAAAAGCGTATCCGGAAATGGACGAAACAAGACCGGCATCTGTAACAAGAAAAAACATTCAAAAAAGAAGAAACGAACAACAGTCATGAGAGTACTACTTATCAATACCTCCGAACGCATCGGCGGCGCAGCCATCGCCGCCAGCCGTCTGATGGAATCACTCAAGAACCACGGCATCAAAGCCAAGCTGCTGGTACGCGACAAGCAGACCGACCAAATCTCCGTTGTGTCACTGGACCATAACTGGCGCATGGTGTGGAAGTTCGTCTGGGAGCGCATCGTCATCTGGAGCGCCAACCGCTTCAACAAGAAGAACATCTTTGCCGTAGACATTGCCAACACGGGGACAGACATCACCTCACTGCCCGAATTCCAGCAAGCAGACGTCATCCATCTGCACTGGATAAACCAAGGGATGCTCTCGCTGAAGAACATCGAGAAGATTCTCGCCTCGGGCAAGCCCGTCGTCTGGACCATGCACGACATGTGGCCCTGCACTGGCATCTGTCACCATGCCCGCGAGTGCACCCACTACCAGCAGGAATGCCACAACTGCCCCTTCATCCACGGAGGCGGAGGCAAACGTGACCTTTCCTACCGCATCTTCCACAAAAAGCAGGCATTGTATCGCAACCGTCACATCAACTTCGTCACCTGCAGCCGCTGGCTGGAAGAACGTGCCCGGACAAGCGCCCTCTTCTGCGGGCATGCCGTGACATGCATCCCCAACCCCATCAACACCAACCTCTTCAAGCCCCGCAACCGACAGGAAGCCCGCAGCCGTTGCCTACTGCCGCAAGACAAAAAGCTCATGTTGTTCGGCTCGGTGAAGATTACGGACAAACGGAAAGGCATCGACTACCTGATAGAATCGTGCCGACTGCTGGCTGACAAGCATCCCGAACTCCGGGAACAGTTGGGTGTCGTCGTCTTCGGCAACCAATCGCAACAACTGGAAAACCTGCTTCCATTCAAAGTCTACCCGCTGAACTTCGTCAGCAACGAACACCAACTGGTGAACATCTACAATGCCGTGGACATCTTCGTGACCCCCTCGCTGGAAGAGAACCTGCCGAACACCATCATGGAAGCCATGGCATGCGGCATTCCCTGCGTCGGATTCAACGTGGGCGGCATCCCTGAGATGATAGACCATCTGCACAACGGCTACGTGGCACAATACAAATCCTCGGAAGACTTTGCCAACGGCATCTACTGGACGCTGACCGAACCCGACTACCCCAGCCTCTCGGAACAAGCCTGCCGGAAAGCCATCTCCCACTATTCGGAGAACGTCGTCGCCAAGAAATACATTGACCTTTACAACAAAGTAACCGGAAGAAATGCATAACCACCCCACCCCGAAATTCAGCATCATCACCGTGACCTACAATGCCGAAGCGGTACTGGAGGACACGATTCAAAGCGTTATCTCGCAAACCTACCACCACGTAGAATACATCCTTGTGGACGGTGCGTCCAAAGACGGCACGCTCTCCATCATCGACCGTTACCGCGACCGCATCACCCGCATCGTGAGCGAACCGGACAAGGGACTGTACGACGCCATGAACAAAGGCATCCGCCTTGCCACCGGCGATTACCTCTGCTTCCTCAATGCCGGCGACAGCTTCCACGAGGACGACACCTTGCAGCAGATGGTGCGTTCCATCTCCGGCAACGAACTACCCGACGTGCTGTACGGCGAAACGGAACTGGTGGACAAGGAAGGTCACTTCATCCGCATGCGCCGCCTCGCCGCCCCGGAAGTGCTTACCTGGCGAAGCTTCAAGCAGGGCATGCTGGTCTGCCATCAGGCCTTCTTTGCCAAAGCTTCCCTTGTAGAACCCTACGACCTGCAATACCGCTTCTCCGCCGACTTCGACTGGTGCATCCGGGTGATGAAGAAGGCACGGACCTTGCACAATACCCATCTCACCCTCATCGACTATCTGGAAGAGGGAATGACCACCCAGAACCGGCAAGCATCCCTGCGCGAACGCTTCCGCATCATGGCGCGGCATTACGGACTGATGAGTACCGTAGCCCATCATGCCTGGTTCGTATTACGGGCCGTGATAAAGAAATAGCACAAATTTCGAGGACAAATATACTTTGTTCCCGCAAGACCTATACCTTGCGGGAATCTCCCCTATACCCAGCTCTCTACAGTATAGGAGTGAGTACCCAAAACATCCCCATGTTTTCACCTAAAACATCCGGATGTAATGGGGCAAAACATCCCCATGTTTTGGGGTAAAACATCCGGGTGTTTTGGAGAAAGACATCCGGATGTTCTGCATATTAAGTCCTATACCGTGAGGGGCTAAGTCCTAAGACGTAGGAGATTAAGTCCTAAGGCAAAGGAGGCTGGGTAACTGTAAGCAGCGCCTTCAACTCTTTTACCCCTTCCGAAGCTCCCTTTTGAATGACATGTATCGGACGCATGACGTGCGTGTCCACCGGCTTGGGGTCTATCAGATACACTTCGGCGGCACGGGGCACGTAGTTCAGCAGTCCCGCAGCGGGATAAACGTTCAGGCTGGTGCCGATGATGACGAAGATGTCCGCCTTCTCCACATACCGGATGGCAGTTTCAATCTCCGGCACCGACTCGCCAAACCACACGATGAACGGGCGGAGCTGCGTACCGTCGCCCGCCTTGTCGCCCAACTTTACTTCATATTCCTCCGGCGCCAGTTCCTTGACGAAATGCGGATTATAAGGGTCGCGGCTGGAACAAACCTTCGTCAGTTCCCCATGCAAGTGTATCACGTGCGTACTGCCGGCACGCTCGTGCAGATTATCTACGTTCTGGGTGACGACCGTTACATTGAAATCCCTCTCCAAGTCGGCAACGCCCAGATGCCCGGCATTCGGCACCACATCGAGCAACTGCTTGCGACGTTCGTTATAGAAATTAATGACCAGTTCCGGATTACGTGCATACCCCTCGGGAGTCGCCACCTGCTCCACCGGATATTTGTCCCACAGTCCGCCCGCATCACGGAATGTGCTGATGCCGCTCTCGGCGCTCATACCGGCACCCGACAATATGACCAAGTTCTTCATTTTCTGCTCCTTTCCTTTATTAAAGTAAGACAAATATAAGAAGAATGTTCAAGTTGTGATATAAATAAGAAAAATTAAATACTTAAAAGCCTTATCATTCAAATAAAAGACGTACTTTTGCCACTCATAAATTTGCAATAGACTGGAAAAGAAACCAATCCGGTCGTCAACAAAAGAATCTTATGGACAAATTCAGTTATGCTATCGGCCTTGGAATAGGTCAGAATCTTTTAAGCATGGGTGCCAAAGGCATTGCAGTAGATGACTTTGCACAAGCAATCAAAGACGTTTTGGAGGGCAACCAGACGGCAATCAGCCACACAGAAGCCCGTGACATCGTCAACAAGTACTTCGCCGAACTGGAGGAGAAGATGAACGCAGCAAACATAGAAGCCGGCAAAAAGTTCCTGGAAGAGAACAAAAAACGCGAGGGAGTTGTTACGCTTCCCAGCGGACTTCAATACGAAGTTATCACAGAAGGAAACGTCGGTCACTATGCCAAAGCAACCGACCAGGTACAATGCCACTATGAAGGCACACTGATTGACGGAACGCTGTTCGACAGCTCCATCAAGCGCGGCCAGCCTGCCACATTCGGTGTAAACCAAGTGATACCCGGTTGGGTGGAAGCCCTTCAGCTTATGCCCGAAGGTGCCAAGTGGAAACTCTACATCCCCAGCGACCTGGCATACGGAGCGCAGGGTGCCGGCGAGATGATTCCTCCCCACAGCACGCTCGTATTCGAAGTCGAATTACAGAAAATTTTATCTAAATAAACAAACAAGTAAAAGCAAAATGAAAAAAGTAACATTTCTCATGGCTCTTGCAGTAGCTGCCGGCATGGCATCTTGTACTGCTCAAAGTCCGAAAGCTGATTTGAAGACGGACATCGACTCATTATCTTACGCCATCGGTATGGCACGTACAGAAGGTTTGGACCAGTATCTTGCACAACAAGGCATTGACTCAACCCAGATGTCAGAATTCCTGAAAGGTTTCAACGAAGGCGCAGCCAAAATCGATAAGAAAGACGTGGCTTACATGGCCGGTCTGCAAGTAGGCCAGATGGTCAGCAAGCAATGGGTGGAAGGCTTCAACCAACAAATCTTCGGCAACGACTCCACACAGAGCATCAGCCGCGAAAATCTGCTGGCAGGTTTCGTAGCAGGTGTCATCGGCAAGGGTGGTGCTATGGATATGATGAAAGCTCAAGAGTACATGCGTACTCAGATGGATGCCATCAAAGAAAAAGCAACTGCAGAAAAGTATGCTGACAACAAAGCTGCCGGTGAAAAGTTCCTGGCTGAGAACAAGGCTAAAGAAGGTGTAGTAACTACCCCGAGCGGTCTGCAATACAAAATCATCACCAAGGGTAACGGTGCCGTTCCTGCCGACAGCAGCAAGGTGAAAGTAAACTACAAAGGTACGCTGATTGACGGAACAGAATTCGATAGCTCTTACAAGCGCAACGAACCTGCTACTTTCCGTGCCAACCAGGTAATCAAAGGCTGGACAGAGGCCCTCACCATGATGCCCGTCGGCTCTAAGTGGGAACTCTATATCCCCTACGACCTGGCATACGGTTCAAGAGAAACCGGTAGCCAAATCAAGCCGTTCTCTACTTTGATATTCGAAGTGGAACTGCTGGGTATCGAGAAGTAATGTAACAATCCGAAGGGAGGGGCAAAACCCTCTTGATACTTCTTTTAGGCGCGGATTACGAGGAATAACGCGGATTTGGTAAACTAAATCCGTGAAATCCGCGTAATCCGCGCCTTATCGTTACCCCTCACTTTTATTCATTTTTCCGTCCCTTTTTATAGATAAATTAAAATAAAGTCCTATATTTGCTTACTATTTGATAACAACAAGAACTTTACTTATTTACTATTATGGAAAAAATAGACAATCTTGACCGGCAGATTCTGGAAATCATTTCCCAAAATGCCCGTATCCCTTTCAAGGACGTAGCTGCTGAATGTGGCGTGTCACGTGCTGCCATCCATCAACGTGTACAGCGCCTGATTGACCTTGGCGTTATTGTTGGCTCAGGCTATCATGTAAATCCCAAGTCCCTTGGATACAGAACCTGCACTTACGTAGGAATCAAGCTGGAAAAGGGCTCCATGTATAAGACGGTAGTTGCCGAGCTGGGCAAGATTCCCGAAATCGTAGAATGCCACTTCACCACTGGTCCGTACACCATGCTGACCAAGGTATATGCCCGCGACAACGAGCATCTGATGGATTTGCTGAACAACAAGATGCAGGAGATTCCTGGCGTAACCGCTACCGAGACCTTGATTTCCCTGGAACAGAGCATCAAGAAGGAGATTCCTATTTGCCCCGAGAAATAACGAACAACAATGGATTTCTTGAACGAATATCATCTGTCGGGCCTTGTCATAGGTATCTGCACATTCCTCATCATCGGCTTGTTTCACCCCATAGTTGTGAAAGCCGAATATTATTGGGGCACCAAGTGCTGGTGGATTTTCCTTTTACTCGGCATCGGCGGCATCATTGCCTCCCTTTATACGGAGAACATCATGATAGCCTCCCTTTTGGGCGTCTTTGCATTTTCCTCGTTCTGGACCATCAAGGAGATATTCGAGCAGGAAGAACGAGTGAAAAAAGGCTGGTTTCCCAAGAATCCAAAACGAACTTATAAGTTCTAAGGACAAAGGTTATAAGGAATTTTATCCAAAAGTCTTGCATATTTCAATAGAAAATGCTACTTTTGTCCCCGCTATCCAAGCAAGGATGCATCGGACTTGTAGCTCAGTTGGTTAGAGCAACAGACTCATAATCTGGAGGTCCCTGGTTCAAGCCCAGGCTGGTCCACTTTAAAAATCAAGCAGTTACGAATTTTCGTAACTGCTTTTTTCTTTATCTGCGTAAACAATGCGTAAACAAACTGTTTGAGTTTGATGGTGATATTTAATAATGCTCACTTAGATTCTATATTCATTTGTATTCTCAAACGAGCTATCTATTAGCAATATTATTCTTATCTTCTGGCTTTAATTTTCTAATCAACAGCTTGTAGCATTTTTGTTTGAGCTACTTTAATAGCCTCTAACTTAAACTCATCTTCTCCTACAACTGCATCCATGACTTTATCAGCAACCCAAAGAGTAAGAAGTTCTTTTTCGTCAACATTGAAATAGTTGGCTATTTGAATTACTTGTGTGCGTTTTGCACGTCTATCACCTCTTTCGATTTTTGAAAACATTGGGGTGTCAATTTCAAGAAGGGAGGCTAATTGTCTTTGTAATACACCATTCTCTAACCTTAGTTCTTTTATCTTTTGTCCTAATAACATCTTATGTTCTTTTTTAATGGTTAAACTATCCTATAATTTCCCAATGACCTGTTTTATCAGAACCAACACGCTTTATGACGCCTTGTTCTTGAAGTCGCTTCATTGTTTCAGCAACCCAACTTCTCGAATAACCTGTTTGCTTTGCTAGTTCTGTCAAGGTATATTGTGGGTTGATGTGGATTTGTTCCAATATTTTGAGTGCACTTTTTGGTACAGTTTGCAGTGCACTTTCGAGTCCACTTTGCAGTCTACTTTCGAGTCCACTTTGTAGTCCAGTTTTGAATACACCTCGTTTTGAAGCTTTCAGTGAATCATCTTTGTGAGCAATGTCTGCGATAATATTACCTACTGCTTCGTGACAAGGGATAGTTATTCTAAAGAAAGTGCGTTCATCGTCTGTAACTACAGTAGCTCTGGGTGAACCATTGTTTTCCAAAACATTTTGGATTGTTGGGATACCTGTACTACGACCCTCTGTCAAATCCAGTTCTTTCAGATATTCGCCAAGTCTGCGATTACGATAGCGTTTGGACACAAGAATCTCACATTTTGAAATATCAGCAGCAGATATGCTTCTATCAGGGCCACCAACATTCTGTATGGTGATTCCTTGAGGTTCTACTGTGATAACCACAGGCTCCCATTCACGATAATCTCTATGGTAGAGTGAGTTGGTCACACTCTCTTCCAATGCTTGATATGGATAAGTGAAGAACTTTTGGCTCCTACTACTATCCTTGGGCTTTATCACCGTCTGCATAACAAGCATACGATTCAGGTATTCCAGAGTTCTGTCAATTATCTGTGTGATGGAACCCTTAATTACAGGCCCTTCATATAAGTTGTTTGGATTATTTAATCGTCCTTCAGGGAAATACACAATTTCAACTTGCGTACGCTTAAAGAATTTGCTTGGGTCTTCACAAAACATCATGGCAGCTACATTTCTAAGCATACGATTTTCCTTAGGACCGACATACAGATCCATTTGTTCCAATATACTTTCGAGAGGTTTTGTATATAGTTCATTGGCAAGTTTACTACCCACCTTCACCAAATATTCTCGTAACAACAGCGTTGAAATATCCTCTATCTTAATATCTGGATTTCCACGTTCATCAAATGGTACACGGCTTGCCAATTCACGCAGTTCATCAAGAACTTCACCTTTAGCAATGATACTGCTCGTACCACTACGAACATAGAAATACTCCTTTGTATTACTTTTAGCGGTTACGTTCTCAGGTACAGAGTATGGCCGATTGATTCCTGCCGGACACCATATCACAACCACAGACTTACCATCCACTTCCTCTACACTAGTGCGAGGCATATAATAAGGCGAAATTTTGTTGTTGTAACCTACCATATCTTGAAGAATTCCATCAATCTTTTCTGTAGGTATGCCTTCAACTGGACGAATAGCAACTCCAGTTGCTTCGTCTGTATCGACACCGACCACGATGTAGCCACCTCCAAGATCGTCAAAGTCATTAGCGAAAGCACATACGCTATGGTATATACTCGCTGGATTCCAACCCTTTTTGAACTCGATTCGGTTGGATTCTATTTTCTGCTTGTTCAGCAGGTCGTTTATGTTTATTGCAAGTGCCATAACCAATATTATATCAAGATATTCTTTATATTTATTAATTCATTTGAAATCTCAATCAAGTTAAAACCTTCTTTACCATCTGCTATTTGAAACTTGGGAAGCTCTTTATCATAAGCATAACCTATAGATGGGGCAGCACTGTATAAAACCCCATTTTCTATGTGTTGTATTCCATAGTGAATATGTCCATACAAAACCAATTTTACATGTGAATTTTTGCTGATGATATCATTGAATTGATCTCTGTTTTCTAGCAATCTTCGATTTAACCATCCACCAGGTTCTTTTGCTGGGTGATGAAAAATGATAGCTGTAGGAATCTTGTTGTAGGTTAACTCCCGTTCCAATTCCAAAAGTTCTTTTTCTGGTATCATACCCCTAGCTTTATTATGGCTAGGATCAATTTCATCAGGTATAACAGTATTGAGAAAATAGAATTTCCAACCTTCTAAATAGATATTATTTTTGAATTGTAAAAATTCAGGTTCGAACTTGTGTGATAAAAAGTCAATATTGTCATGATTACCAGGGCAGCAATATGTTGGTATACCTATTGAGGCAAATTGATTGTCAATGTATCTATAACTCCATTCGCTTCCATCATTCGAGAGATCACCGGAGATAATTATTGCATTAATATCCTCCAATTTCTTTATGATATCTACAGCTTTATCAAAATGGCTTTTTGTATCAGTATCCCAGATGATTTGGCCATTTTCCATTAAATGTATATCTGATATATGTACTATTTTCATAAATCGTTAGTAATTATATTTATTTACAAAAAAATGTTTTAAGTTCTGACAATCCCATGGTATTCAAACACCGTTCTGCCGGAATATGATAATCGTACGCAATTTTTGTCGCATTATTAATATTATATATACTATTTGCCAAATGAGTATCAGAATCAAGAGTAAACATAGCTCCTTTATTCAAAGCATAATTAATGTATTTAGGATCCAGGTCAAGTCTGTCTGGATCACCATTAATTTCTACTGCGACACCATTTGCTATACAGGCATCAATAATCTTATACATATCTACACACATTCCAACTTTACGTTTATATAATCTTCCTGATGGATGTGCTAATATATTTGAATATGGATTCTCTATAGCCTTTATCAATCGCTGTTCCGCAATTCTTTTTACTTGATTTATTTGTTTATGTATAGCGATAATAGTATAGTCTAATTTTGAAAGACTATCGTTATTCAAATCCAGATCACCATTATTTAAAATTTCGCATTCAGCACTCTTTAATATTCTACATGTAGTATTCATATTCAATGAATCTATTTTATCGTGTTGTTCCGATATACTTTCATCAGAAATGCCGAACATTGATCGTGTATGATCAGATATACCTAAATATTCGAAATTATTGGAAATAGCAATATCTTTCAAATCCTCTATACTATAAATACCGTCACTATATATAGTATGATTATGAAAAATTCCTTTAATACTAATACCTTTATATTTTTTATCTAATGAATCTTGTTCTGTGTATTTTCTTGCATATTTAATAGGAAATGAGCACCAATCAGATTGCTCAACATAGTGACAGTATAATTCAGCATTTTCTATCCCAAATAATTCCTTATACGTTTTGCTGGAAAAATAGGATATTAACTCTTCTCTTGTTCTTATATTCTTTGAAGAAAAAATATCAGATAAGAAATCAATATCAAAAAAATCTGGTAATATAATATATTTAATCCAATCTTCTACTTTGGAATAATATCTTTCAATTAAAGGAATGGAATTCGTCTCTTTGAATAGTATTATTTCGTCTTTTGTTAATTTGTCTATATTTATAAGACATAATTCATTATGGTCAGATAAATCTATTCCAATTTTATCAGCCTCTTTGATTATTTTCATGACTGTTTGAGAACGATTCACTTCTATTGTATCTTTGAGAAATGAACTCAAACGATAAAGATCAAAGTACTTATAATATAGTTTTTTATTAAATCTTATCATAAGCCCTATTAATTACTTTAATTTGACCATTTTCAATAGAATAAACACTATCAAACGTAATTTCAGAAGGTAGTTTATGTGTGATAATAATAAGAGTTTTACCTTCACATACAGTCATAATAGATTCCATTACATTTGTTTCAAGAGCTTTATCAAGTGCAGATGTTGCTTCGTCAAGAATAAACATAGGAGCATTCTTTAAAAAAGCTCTAGCTAGACAGATACATTGACGTTGCCCACCTGATAAACTTAGTCCATTATCTCCTACAACTGTATCGTATTGATTGGGAAGTGACATAATAAAGTCATGAATGTGAGCTTTTTTAGCAGCTTGAATTATCTCGGTTATATTAGTACATCCACTAGCTATAGCAATATTATTATGAATTGTATCATTAAACAATATGCATTCTTGACCAACATAACTTATATTATCACGCATTATTTTTGTGTTAATTTTATTAAGATTAACATTATCAATCAAGATATTCCCTTTCCTAACATTGTAAAATTTCAACAATAAACTTACCAATGTTGATTTACCAGAACCCGTAGCGCCAACTATAGCTATTTTTTGTCCTGCCTTGATGTCTAGAGAAACTCCTTGAATAAATTCATTGTCTTCATATCCAAAATAAATATCCTCATATTTAATATTATGAGAAATACTAGAATCTAATTCAGTTTCATAAGTAACCGTAGAAACATCCTCATCAATAGTGGTAATTTTTGTATATCTTTGAGCAGAAGCCATAGCTTTACGAATACCAAATGTGCATTTGATCAAATCTCTCATCGGTGAATTAATAGAACAAAACACCACTAGGAAATAGATTAATTCGGATGCTTCAATATTAGATTCTCCTAAAAGAATAGCATAGCCTCCAACATATAACATAGTTCCTATAGAAAAAACAATTAAGAAGTCTGTAAACGGCCATGCATATGAATAATGCATATTCTGATGGTTGAATGTATTTCTTGCAGCATTATTCAATTTGGAAAATTTATTATTTAGTCTTTCTTCTGCATTAAAAGCTTTAATTAGACGAAGTGCACCTATGGTCTGTTCGAACGATGATAAGATAAGACCTCGCTGAGATTGTGCTACAAGTGAAATGGTTTTCATTTTCTTGCCTATAATAACCATTACAATACTTGTAAAAAGCAGCATTCCCATTGCATACCAGGAAAGTGTTGTAGATATACTAAACATCGTAATTATATACACAATGATTTGAACCGGATCCTTAATAAACATGTCTAAGGTTGTTCCAATTCCATAATCTACCTCTTCAACGTCACTTGTCATTCGTGAGACAAAATCCCCCTTATTTTCTTTAGTAAAAGATTTTAATGACATTCTGGTTATTTTGAAATATGCATCTTTTCTTAAATCCCTAGAAATACCTGTGCGGATAGGAATACGAGCCCAATATGCCAATAATGAAATGGCATCAAACAAAAAAGTCATACATACAAAGAACAAGCATATCTCTAACAAAGTCCAAACAGGTCCATGAATTGCTATTTGTTCCTGTAGATAATAAAGAATATTATTCTTTTCATAATTTAGAAAATCAGACCATGTCGATATATTGTCACTAGATAATTTTTCTATGGATTCGTCTGAGATTCCAAATAAAATGTTTAATAATGGTACAATAGCAGCAAAACTAAACACGCTACATATTGAACAAATGATATTCAGGACTATGTATATTATAATCCTCCATTTATATTGGGGAATAAAGCGAGCTAGTATATGTATAAAATCCATAGTATGGTAAAATTTAAAAATCTACTTTAAGACGAAGAGACCAAGTTCTTCCTAATGAATAGAACATGTAAACATCGTCTTCATTAACAATGGGATTCTCTTTCTTAGAAATAGAAATAGGATTCCATGCCTTTTCAATATAATAATTATTGAAGAGATTATTTACTTGCCCTGTTAATGTTGCTTTAAATCCTCCTAAATTAAAATGATATGAAGAATGTAAATCCAATGTGCATACAGCTGGTGCCTTCCAGGGTTCTGCAATATAGACATCCTTACCGATAGACAAGCTACTACCCGAAATACTATAATAAGCATAATTATTGGCGTAATAATTCATTATTGCACCAATTCGAAAACCTTTAAACGGTTTAAAGAGTGCATCTACAGCTAACGTGGTCTGTGCCGATCCACCGACATGAACACCATCCATGTTAATTCTTGCCCATGCATGATTCTCTGCACCGGGAGTAGTTATATTACCATCTGTAGATAAGGCTTCACCATATATATTATAGACATATCCTTTAGCGTTATTATTATTCCAGCGCCAATCGCCAAAAGAGAGCATGGCACCAGTTTCCAACCATTGTACCGGCATAGCGCGAAATTCAAATTCTAATCCTATGTGACGAGACCCGACGCCTGTCATATTCACATAATATTGTTCTGTAAGAGTTCCTTTCTTTGTCATGCTTTTATCCATCCATTTTGTATAATAAGCATTTGCCTTAAAATTCAAATACTCATTTTGGTACATGTAACCAATTTCAGCTGATAAACTTTTTTCATTTTTGGCTCGTTTGTTTGTTACATTAGATGAATTTGCGGACATGAAAGCTCCACTCTTAAATGCTGGGGCTTTTGAGTTGTATCCAACATTTACAAACACATTGTTTTGCCTATTAATGATATAATTTGCTCCTGTCTTAATATTACCTCCTATAAAACCAATGTTCTTTGAACGAGCATTATTTGAATCGTAATATAAGTAATCATATCTCCAATATGTTGAATAATTCAAAGCTCCAGAAATGAATATATTATAATTCTTCCTTGTATATTCTAACTGGGAAAAGATTCCTTCTTGCATAATATGACTATCATAGTTGCGATATATTGCATCTCCAATTCCTAAATGTTCATTTTTCCATTCATCGGTTGCATTAACATTATCTGTTATACTAACATTTTTTCTAGATGGATCAATATAATACTCACCTCCATATAAGTCAATAATTTTGTTGATATGATTGGCTTTATAGTATCTTAAATCTACACCAATATGCCAATCCAAACAATCAAGAAATTTTGTAGAGAAAGTAGATACTGCACCATACCAATCTTGATCAGCGCCATTTGTGCTCATTATCATTTGAGCGCCGTTTTCAGACGAAATGTTAATATTTTCAATGGCTGCATAATCAAATGTACCATCAGGACATCTAAATGTTCTGTTAAGTTTACCGTAATCAGCAGCATACCAGTCATATTCTGAATACGTATCGCTGTTAGCTTTACCAGAATAACTATAACCACGTCCCCATGAGGCGTATACTGTTGTGCTGAGATTAGATTTGTCATTAATTTGCCAAATGTGGTTAACGAAGACTTCTGGTTTATGGTATTTGTTATAATCAGAAGACTTAACCTGACCATTGCTATCAAACCCATAACTTGGATTATATCTAGTCCAATGCTTTTCCCCTTCATATGTTCTTTTAACAAAATCCCATTCGCTTTTAGTCAAGCCATTAGAACGCATATGATGTCTTTGTGGAGCCCCAAAAGCTGTAAGAGACAATTGATGATTATCATTGAATCTTTTTGATATGTTTGCAAAATAGCTATATACATGAAAATCTGTCCCTGTTGCATACCCATCACCAGAAGCTCTACTACCTTGAAGCGTCAATGCCCAACCATTTTTCATTAAACCAGTACTTAGAGAAAAAGCATACTTATTATAGCCGTCATTTCCTGTCATATAGTATGCGTGACCTCCTTTTACAGTTTCAATACCCTTGGTTACAATATTGATTGTACCACCAACTGCAGGGCTACTAAGTTTGTTTGCTCCGATTCCTCGTTGGGTTTGTATTAATGAAGCTACATCGCTAAGGCTAGCCCAGTTTGACCAATATAATGAACCGTTTTCCATATCATTTGCAGGAACTCCATTAATCATTACAGCTACATTTGAATTATCAAATCCTCGCATAAATATTTCAGAATCACCCCAACCGCCACCAGCACGATTAATATGTACTCCTGGAGTTGTCTTAAGAATCTCAATAAACTCATTATTACCTAAATGTTCATCAATTTTATTGGCATATACTGTACTTGAAGCTACTGGAGTTCTTCTCGGGACTGCAAGTTGAGCTGTTATAGTTATATCATTTAACTTTAAAGCTTTAGGATCAAGAGTAATGATTCCTATATTACTTTTGTCTATCACTTCAATCTTTTTTTTCTCATATCCAATGTATGAGAGAACAAGACACTTAACTTCATTTGTGGTTTTCATGGAAAATTTTCCATCAATATCTGTTGTACAACCATTATTTGTACTATCTCCCATTATGGAAACACCAACTAAAGGTAACATGGTTTCTGAATCTACAATTGTACCCATAATTGTTCTCTGCTGAGCAAATAAGGTAAAACTCATGCTACTAAAAACCAATAATAAGATTCCTATTCTTTTCATTTGCGTTTATTTTATAGTAATAGATGCCCAATTCTTTTTTGAAAATCAATACAATATTCAGAGTTGCCTAATCCATGCTCTGTATCAGGTATATATATACTTTTTTCTAGTTTGAGGTTTTCTAAATATATTCTTACTTTTTTATCTAAAGTATAACAATCTAGAACATATTTATCCGCTATAATGATTGTATGTTCTTTTGCTCGACTCGTTGCTACATTGAACAAATGTGGCTCTAAGGTTCTGATATAGGAGTAATCTGGTACAAAAAAGATTGTAACATCCGTTGTTAATCCTTGTACTCTGGCCACTGTATCCACTATAAGATTCTTTTTGCTTCCTACCTTCTGAGTGATAGCCATCTGTAGGGTGCGAGTCGTCTTTTTCATACAAGATAAAACGGCAATGTCTTTATTCGGAGAATCATTTAATATACTTGCCACAATGTATGATGCCATATATGTTGCAAATTGAGGAGTACTATCACCAGATGGCATATCTGTTAGAATAAGGGTAGGTCCTCCTTCATTACTCAATATTTTGCACATTGACGGCAAATCATTAAATCTTTTAGATTCAAAAGACACAAGAGAGTCGTTGTAGAAAACACCTGTATAGTTCGCACTTCTTTGTCCAAATCTATATGTTGTAGTCAATTGATAGATTGGGGATGAACTATTATCTGCCAATAATTTTAGTCCTTCTACCAAAGGCTTGTAATTACAAAATTTAATTCTATCTTGATTCAATATGACTATTGGAGGTAATTGGTGGATATCACCAACCCATAAATTCTTTTTACCAATTTTGCGACTTGCTGCAAACATGGGAAGTATAGCTTGGCTTGCTTCGTCCATTATAACATAATCAAAAGGTTGTTCAACAGTCAAATCTGCCGCATATCCACTTGTGATGAAATAAGTGGACATCACCAAACATCCTGGCATTGGAGCTATAGATTTGATTGTTTCCAAATCTTTGATTTCTCTCAATTCATCAATTGTGATATTTGTTTTAAAAATCTTGTGACAATGTAGTAATGGTTTGACTGCAGACTTTTCTGCAATTTCCATCAAGGCTCGATTGGTTAAGGCTGTAACTAATACTGAATGCCCCTCTGCACATAGTCTTGCACAGAGTTCTGCAATCATATATGTCTTGCCAGTTCCAGGAGGACCTTCCAAAATCATTGTGTCCGTCAATGTCATCTGTGAATACACAAAGCCGGAAACATTATCTTGTTTTATAAGGATTGGCTCCCAATCTTTTGTCTGGTAGTTAGCATCAAGTACTGAAGCAACTCCTTTGCTATATTTATCCTCTACAACCTTTTGTAAGTTCATAACATAGTCAATAGGAGGACGTTGTGGAGCAAAGGTCAATACGATATTTGGTGTCTCTTTGATATAATTTGCAAAATCAACACTTACCTTTGAGAAACCTACTAAAGAATATCGAGGATCATTGGCAGGAGAATGCCAAATACACACGCATTCGGTAGAATTATATCGCGTTTTATACAAATCACGATATGTCTTGTCTCCCCAATTACGGTAATCTTGTAATTCTGGTGGAAGAACCATGCATACAAGGAAATCACCCTTTCTCGGTAATGCGCGCGAAATAGGGAATTTCATTATCATTTCTCCATCCTTAAAAGAAATGAACTGAGCCACATACATCTCCTGGCTTGTTTTAAGCAAGGAGATGGCTGTGGTTAAGTATGTCTTTTTGAACTCCTCTGTTTCGGCTTTAAGCTCATCTTCGAGGAATTGCCAATGCTTTTTTCTATCGATATTCATTATTCAGTTAATCAATAAATGATGTACCAACGGATGGTGCCTGTGTATCATTTGCAGGTGCATCGAATATGTCGCGTGCGTTACCTTCATTAACAGCTTCCATTGCAAGAGAATAACCAACAGTACTTCTTACAAGAGGTATGTTCCTTCCATAATTGTACATGTTAGCAATTTGAGGAATGTTTTGATCACACACCTCTTTAATAGACGTAATGCATTTGCCCAGTTGCTCAGGAACATAGTCAAATGGGAGAGGATCCTTGAAGCCCTGTGGCATGTTGTTACCAAAGTCAAAGCTCAATGTTGAATACTGCTTACCAACTGCGGCCAGTGTGAGCAATGCAGCTCTGTTCTCGTTTGACATGTCATTGCTGATTGAAATATTGAAGTTACGAACAGGAAGAGCATACAAAGGAATACATTGCAAACCTGTTACTGTGAGGACAAACAGCATAGAACCCTTCAGAGAAAGCAGTTGCCAGTCATACCAGTTAAGGTCAAAATATCTATACTGAGGACCTTTGTAACTGTGTACAACAATAGGAATCATATTTCCATGACGGTCGGAGATACCATAGAGCTGGCTATATGAATGTCTTGCAATTTTTTTATTGTCAAATTGCAAGCCCAAATCATATTTTTCATTCAATTCTCTGAAATACTTAACCACAGCGCCTTTGGCTTCTTCAACATAGCGCTCAATCTCCTCCAGAGAAAGACCTGCATATTGAACCTGATTTGCTCTTACGATATGAGTATGACCTTCGAAGTCCACAACTTGCTCAATGTCATGGGTCTTAGGTACGATGACAATATCAGTAGAATCTTCACCTCCAACAGGTGTCTCTTCGCCTCCTGCTGATGCTTGCTCGCTTGCAAATTTGTTGATAATATCCTTTACTTGATCAAGTTTATCAGGTGGACAGTTCTTAAGCATAATGTCAAGATCATTAAGTTCGTTGACTCTTGCCTGTAGATTTTTGTTTTCTTCTTCGAGACGAATGTAATGTTCCTTATTTGCGAGAATTTCTTTAACCGCTTCTTTCTCATAGATAAGCTTCTCAATCTCACCTTGAGTAAAATTGTCGTAAATTGTAGAAATTCTAGCTTTTGTGTCTGCATCATAAATGAAGTCGTATGACAAATTCTTACGATTCTTATATGTATTACTAAATAATCTTAGTAAATCTGCATCGTCTTTGTTTAAAAGATGTGATTCATAAGATTCATTCTTTTCAAAGAATGTAAGAACTGTTTGTATACTCTGCTTAAGCAATGGGCGCCATTCTGAAGAGTTATGCTCACTACAGAAATATACGAGTCTATCTACAATACCGAATACTCTTTCATCTGTGTTGTTTTGATAATCAGAAGTAAATTCAAATCCAGAATTAACAATAGATTTTGTTATGTTTTCGTCTCCGGTTTGCTTCTCGTCATCTGGATAATGTGACCATAATTCTCCATCTAATAATGAGACAAGTCTACTGCATTGATGATATTCTGTCAAAATATTGCCATCATACATCATATCCTTTTCTGGATGCAATGTACCATACCAGTCAGGAACCAAACAAAGTTCTTGGTTAACAGGAAAATTGTTGTTTTTGATGATTTTGACCAATCGATTTAACCATGACAATCCATTTTTTTTATACTCAATCTTTTTGTCGAGAGATAATTCTACATTTGTATCATGATTATTTAGTGTTACTCCTATGTTAAGAAGAGTCTTGCATTCAGACGCTTTCTCTGCTAACAAACCAATCATATAGTCTTTTGCTCCTTTCCATATACTAAGCTCAGAAGTCTTAATAACAGTAACAGATGCGGCATCTACATTATTGAACTCGTCATAAAGGTTGCGAATCTCTTCATATTGCTCACCGCATTCTGGAACTAAATGAAGTAAGAAATTTGAAACTCCCTCTTTCTTTTCATCATCTTCACCTTCAAAGTACTCGTTATATTTACTTGCCAAAGTTGTAATTTGAAAATCTGTAATCTTAGCTTTTTCATTTAACACAAAGCCATCATACAGAAGGACTTCTTTGATGTCAAAGCCTGTATCTTTTAGACTGTCATCCAACAACTTATCGGGAATCAAGCCTTGCCTGTATAACGAATTGACTGGTTTGAAGTTACCATATCTGTTTGGAATTATGCTCAAAACATCGTCAGAAGAATCACTCTCTGTTATGTCATCAAGGTGCAGATAGCCCTTGTCAAACATGAAGTTTACTATGTCAGAAAGCCATTCTGAAGTACAATATTTAAAAGCAATTTGTTCTTCCGTATCATCAGCACTGATAATATCTAAATGCTTACGGTTTGCCAATTCTGAAGAAACAAGGCTCATGAACCACTTGTCTGAATCTTCCCAAGTTTCAGATTTTAGCTCCAGAGTTACAGATTCAACATCTTCTGTTTCGGACTTATATACAGTTTTCAGAATTAACAGAATCTTTGAACGTTTTTCATAAAACTCTTGGGTTCTTCCGTCTTCTGTAGATGGAAGAGCCATCAATAATGGTAATAACTTTTTAAGTTTAAGTGCACCGTTTGAATATTTGTCGTCACGAATCTCTTTTGATTTGTCTTTAATTGCGACAATAATATTATCTTTTGTTTCCTTTGTTAATGTTACGTGTTGCACCCCTTCCATTAATAGATTTTCATCCCAGTTAATGGAAATTCTTTTCATGAAATCAAAGATGCTAGTTGGGATATTGCTTGCATCTTTTAAATCACAACCTTGTTCTGTTGAACAGAAATTACCAAGACGATTAGGTACTATCTTTTTGTCTGCAAGGTTTGTTATTTTTGATACGTCAATCCATTCATAGAACTTGTTTAACCATTTAAGTTTTTGTAAAACCATGAATGACTTCTGTTGCCCAGCGTCAGAATTATTTTCAATGATAAGATTTAAATTCTCGATACAACCAGCATCTTCAATGTACTTGGCTACTTTATCGTATTTAATAGTTGGGAAAGCAGGATTCTCACTCTCAGCCTTCTTTTCATCAAATTCGGAATCAAAAGTGAATCGTCCCCACTTTAATGCAACCCAATTCTCGTTTTCATCCTCAATAGCTAGATTCGTTCCATATATAGTCTTGCAAATTTCATAGAAATCGTGTAAGTTACAATCTTTTGAGCATTCAACAAATTTAACTTCTGAGTTTATACTCCTATAGTCCGTACTTGTCCTAACTAATTTCTTCTGAACAAGCATGTTTCTTAGTGGTAGTATAAATCGTGAGGCTAGGCAGTTCTTTGTTTCAACTCCCCAGGCTCCATTAAGTATTTCTCCCAAACCATTAATGAGGTTATATCTTTTATTATACCCATTATCGATAAGATAATCAACTACATCTTCGTATAGTGCAAGTGATTTTTCAAATATTGACCAATTGATGCCACTTTGCAAATAGAATTGTTCTTCCTCATCCGTTTCTTCATTAGTTCTGATCTCAAATCTTTTCTTTTTCAGATACAATGAGGTTCTTTCGGTAGCTGGTTCAAAGTCATTACTGTTGATATAAAATGGCAATGACATGCTTTCAAATCCAATAAGAGGGAGTGAACAATATACGGCTGGGGATGTTAATGGAATAGGTAATATATTATTATCTTTGTCTACTTCTACAGCGACATGAAGTCGAAGGTTTCTGTCTTTCGCTTTCCAATGGCTTGAGATTTCCTCTGAATACTCTTCGATTTCCTTTGAGATAAACCTGCGAGTAATAGATTCGTTTTTATCGCTACTTTCTTCTATGAAAACAGTTTCTTTTACGATATTCTTACTTTCGTTATTATTCTTTCGTGTAATCTTGAAAGTAATATGATTTTCTTCATCAATTACTGTAATAGAACGAACAGATGGGCAGAAAAGCATTGTTTGAGCAGCATTGACACGAACATTTTCGATACCCATTCTTGCAGCCTTTTCACTAGCGTCTTTGTTCAGATGATAAGTAAATCTTGTAGGGAGAATTTGACCGGAGGGAATAGGCCTTTTATCCATATTCTCGTCGATTTCCCTTTCAGTTCTATCAACACCAGCCTTATATGCTTCGTCATCTGGTCCTTCTCGATGTAATGTAAAATCTACAGATACATTTCTCATAACATCTTCTCCATCATGGAATAATGAGCCTGATACATCTACAGTAAGAGACAAAGCGTGAGTGGTCATAAAGCCTGTACCAAAGCGGCCAGTGCTTTGTTTGTCACGAGTTAAACCATCTTCGGTTGTCTGTTCATTTCGTTTTTCGGCACTAAACTTCCAAATAAGACCAGTTATCGCCTTGTTTGTAAATTGATCTCCGTTATGTTCAAAATACAATTTTTTCTTACCTTCACTATCTGTATAGTATTTGATGGTTACATCGACATAACGATCTTCCGGATTCTTTCTTTTTACTACAGTATCTTTCGCATTCTGTAAAAGTTCCCATGGCCAACGCTGGCAATCAATATCGCTAGGGTCAGTCAATTGTGGCAATCTGTCGTGCAAATTGTTTACATACTGTTCGTACTTAACATCGTCAAGACTCTTTTTTAAAGATGGTGATCTTTCCATGTTATATTATATGAATATTTGTTGTAGATAATTTGAATTGTCAATTTTTGGACACAAATTTATAAAAGGATTTGCAGATTCACGAAGAAAACTCCGAAAATCTGCAATTCTCTTGTAATAAAGTTCGTTTTCTTATTCGTATGCGACCAATTGTCACCGTTTTCGTCTAGGGGTAGTCATATTATTATCATTCTTCTTCTCGCCCCATGGCATATCAGATGAGGAACCACCTCCGCCTGTTCCAACATGAGTTTGTGCAGGGCCACCTGAAAGTAACTCAAATGTAGCTCCGAGTAATTGGGCTTGAATCTGACTCACTTGCTCAAACGGCTCAAAGATTTCATTGACCAATTCATATTCGGTAAACTCACCATTCAGATATTTTTGTATAACAGGATTGTACCACTCGAAATATTTCGCATCCTCAAATGTCTCATTTTCCACCTTAGTTTGAATGCGAAGGTTTGGTATGTTTGAATGGCGAGGCGACATGCGAATACCTGTGAGTGTTGCACCCGATGACAGGCGGTATCGATGTGGATTGGCCTTTCTGTCAAGTGAGTTAATACGCTGCTTCTGCTTTTCTATGTTAGCTTCGTGAACAATATTCTTTCGCTCGGCAACTTCGGCTCGTTTGATAGCCTTGTCAATCTCCGCCTTGTAACCATTGCAATATTTCGCTAGTTCGGCTTTATGTTGCTCCTTTAGTTGCAGCAGTTCCTGTTCTAATTGAGCTATGCGTTGCTGTAACTTTTCTATCTGCTTGTCCTTATCCGATAGTTTTTTCTTTGCTTCAGCCAATTCTCCCGTACCGAAGAATGACAATATCTTGGAACGACCTTCACGTGCCTTTTCAACCTCTGCCTGCAATCTCTCTATGTCATCTTCGTATTTTATCATCTGCTCACGATAGTATTGACTGTTAGTTTTGTGTCGGGCCGTAGAACCCACCACACCACGTTGTAATCCGAAAGGATTCATAGCAATAGCATAGGTGTTCTGATATTGGAACAGTTTGCCACGAGCCATTACATCATCTGCGGATAATCGTGGTCCACTTTTGGTTGCATACTTCTTGTCACCCTCACGCTCCTTGCGTTTACGTTCTGTGGTCACGATGGGTACGATGGTGGCATGCAGATGGGGTGTCTTCTCATCCATGTGCAGCACACACGACACAAGATTCTCTTCACCGAATGTATCTTTGAGCCATGATAGGTTGGCCTTAATCCATTGGTCAAGTTTACCTTCACGCTGAAGCTTCATCATCTGCTCGTGTGTCCCTGTCAAGATGATGCGTATTGCTTTGGTCTGATTCCTTCCGACTTTACGATGCAGACCAGCGTTATCAATGCGATGTTGTATCGCTTCTGTTCGGTTCTTTATTCCGCAAGAAAAGGGAATCAGTTCTTTGTTTAGATACGTTCGGTTCTTGTCGGCATTATCGGGTACATATACTTTATCGTTGGCTGTTTTTCTCTCTATATGGCACGACATGCCACTATCACTACCACAGCCCCGCTGGAGGTGGCATACTGCATATTGAATATCACTCATAATGTTTTTAAGTTTTGATTACGGGTATAAGGGATAATAAAATTCCGTCAAGAGGAACTCGCATAATATCGGAGTCGAGAGGCGTACTTTCGCTTATGGGCTTTTTCTGTTGCCACTCATTGAGGTGGAAGATAAGAAAATGCCCTAATAAGCTACGGAATTTTATAAATCCCTTATACCACCTATCTGCGTTTGTTCATATATCAAACTGAAACATTCAGTTCTTTCATGCGCAAGTATTCTTCGTAAGTGATTGCATTGCGCCTACTATTTTCTGCCTCTTTTTCTCTTTCTTCTTGTTCCTTACGCTCGTGCGCTCTAGCTCTTTCGTTTATGAACATTTTTAGACTTCCAAGTATTACGTGAGGGTCAAAGTAGCTGTAAAAGTGCAGATAGTGCGCTGATTTGAACCGGAAGAAGAACAACAGCAGTTCGTCGATTTTAAGCCAATGATAATCGTTGGCTATAATTGTAGCCAGTGTTCGCATTTGACTTTTATCGATATCCTGCTTAAGTCCACAAAATAGACTCGCATCTAGCAGTTGTGGGACAAGCCATGCTTCTGGAATATTAGTGCCATAAGCCAGTCTGACGATAGATAGTGTTGGGGAGTCACCAAAATAGCATAGGTTCGAATCGTTGCAAATATTGAGTTGTTTGTCTGGTGAATTAGCTAACAAAAAAGATTCACATGTGCCATAGGTGTCAAGTACTTTTTGAACTGCTGGCAACTTACATGGGTTGGTTATCTGCAATGAGTTCTTGCATGAGTTCCATCGCTTCGATTTTTGTATTTTCTCCTCTGTTTCTATTTGATGCAGTACTGATGATATTTGTTTCATTGATGTCCTTTTTTATCGGTTCATTTTTCCACGTTTTCTGAATCAAGAAATTCATAAAGTTTTTCCTGAATCTGGCTTCTCGAGATTGAATGTATTGAGGAACATAGGCAAATATGGCTTCTTTGTCAGTCTCGGGAAGGTTGTTCCACATGCCTCTTAGGATTTCGGTATCTCCAACAGGCTTTCCGTACATGGCCCAAATCTTATCAAAGGTATATTTGTTTTCATTTCTCACGATTGTACTTTGTATCTCATTGATGATGATATCTTTAGAATTATCATTATTATTGTTATCTTTAGAGTTATTATTATATAGGCATGGAGGGGCATTCGTTTGTATGCCATTGTATGCAGTCGCATCCGAATGTATACGAGAAAGAGAAGTCGCTGCCACTTGGTTTTCTTTATCGTCGGAATTCTTAGTGGAATTTTTCTTATAACGGGATTCAGCATTTCGTTTATTCCTCTCACACGTCTCCGCATAGTTTTCTTTGTTTCGGTCTATTTGCACTTGGTACATTGCGAATAAGCCCTGCATTGTATCTTCAGGGAAATCAGGTAAACTCCCATCATAGCCATATTGCAAAATCGCTTTGAATAGTTGACCAGCCTTTTCATCGGACAAGCAATTGATAGCAAATCTATTGTCCAAATGAAGGATGATACTTGAGATATTCTTTTTAGCCATATTCTTTCCCTACTTTTATAATATCCTTTTGCCTAATTTGGCCGCTTTTGCCAATGCGAGAGCTTTCTCTGCATCGATTATGATTTTTCGCCCAATTTGTGTTATAGCGTCATCTATGACACCACTTTTCTTTATACGATTGGCGGTAGGAACACTGCATCCAAACACCTGTGCAATTCCTTCTATGCCATAATAATTCTTTTGTTGCAGAATCGTTGGTGAGGGGGTATTGTTTGATGCACAATTCTTGATAAGAAAGGTAAGTTCTTCACCGGTCATCATTGCTATCGGTTTTTGAAGCAACTGATTGTAGTCAATGTTGTTAGTCATAAAATCTCCTTTTGTTTAAAATTTAAATCATAGGTTGTTGATAAAACCTCTAATAGTCTCTATGAAATCGATTTCGAGAGCAAATGTAGTTGGATTAAAGAAGGAGATTGGTCGGATTATTTATACCTTAATAAAACCGATTGTTTTTTATGGATTTCCGTTGTTGTAGAAATAAAAAAGGGTAATCGGAAAGTTCCAATTACCCTGCTTGCTTGAAAATAGATTCTAAGAGATATTCCTGAATATGGTTGTCCATTCGTCAACGATTTCTTTGGCTCGACTAAAACTTTTACCCTTTTGAGAATGCCTTAAAGAAAACATTTTCAATTCTCCAAAGCGTTTTTGAGGGACATCTATCCCATATTTTTTACCAGAGAATTGTTCAATTGCCCGATGAAAAGAAGTGTATTTCAAATTTGCATTAATCTTATTTGCATTGATTAGTGCTCTCAACAAATAAGCCAATGCGATAGGTTCGGGATGCTTGAAGAGAAATTGCTTGATGGAAGTCTTTAATGCTTCCTTATCCCCATTTAACAATTCATCGATTGCTAATATTGATTTTTTGATGCCACGATTTCCCTTTGAACTTCGTAAAGCAAAGGCTATTTCTTTCCAAAGTTCAGAATCACAATTTTCTGACGCATCTTCCCATGATTGCTTCGTCTCTTTTCCGAGTTCCATACTATTGGGGACAATATAGCCAATGCATGTACGAATCATCAATAAATCTTCTTGGTCGATATTTTCTGTAGTTGCAATTTTGTCTAAAATATGTATGATACGTGTAAGTCCGTAATCAAAGACTACAAAGTAATACATACAATAGATAAGTGGATTCTTATTTTCTATAATCTGTTCTCTCAAATTAGACAAGAATCCTATTGCTAATTCGGAAACTGATTGCAAGATACTTAAGCAATCGGCGACAAGCTCTTTGCATATTTTTGTAGAGTTGATTTTTGTGTATCCCTCAATATTGTTTTTTGCGAAGTCTGCAATATATGATTTTATTGATAATGGCAAATGCGCCCAAATTTGATCTTGGAATTCTGTTATAGGCTTAGAGGAAAAAGGATTTGTTTGGTACTCTTCTTCTGAAGGAATACATTCTTCTACTAAAAGAAACAAATCATATAAGATGGATAGGTCACCATATGTTATATTGTCAATTCGTTCTATGAAGATGGCGTATTCTTTTTCATGCTCAGCCTTCCATGAACGGATTATCATATCGGCTTTCTCCTTCTGGGCTTTAATGTTGGAAGAGGGGAATAGTGTATTAAAATCAAACATGCCGTTCTTTTTTATGGGTTATACATTCTTCATTTTTGAAAGCAACAAATTCAGTTCTTCAATGCTAAGGCTGGATAATTGTGCTATTAATTCGTCTCGATTCGTTGTTTGTGGAGTTAAATTCAATAGCTTAGAATTGTACTCCATTTGTTTTTCTAGGGGATAGTGCTCTATGTATATTTGCGTAATGCTATGGTCGGTTATGGCATGCCCCATACTTTCAGAAATATAATCTAATTCCACTCCAGCATTGCGTAGGTTTGTCGCAAAAGAATGTCGGCACCAGGTTCCTGATGGAGAAATTGATTCATCCCAATGTAATACTTCCAAACAGATCTTTCGTACCCGGTCTTTGATATTGGAGTTTTCTTGTGATGTCTGCTTTCTTCGTTCCTCTTCCGAAGTGCTTCCCTTTAGAATATCGGGAAAGACAAATCCATCTCTGTTAGGCTTAGCAGCGATTTCATTCAATATGTATTTCAATGGTTCGATAATAGGAATAATAACTTCAGAACCGTCCTGACTTCTACCTGCTGTTTTCTTGCGGTTAAATCGAAAGGCTTTGCCTTGATTCTGATAATAGTATGTATCGTAAGTTAATCGGCCTGCATCAGCAAGATTGAAGCCATTACATAAATATTGTGCCAAGAATAACCCTAAAGAATAATGTGCTTTCTGTTTGTATTCCTCAGGCCAGTGGTTTGGGTACTCTTTCGATACGAACAGTTTGTAGAGTTCGGTCATTTGGCCCACATTCAAATAGTTTTGTCTGCGTTTTGCGCTTTTAGGAATACTGACTAATCCTTTTTCTTTTTTGTTTGAAAAGGGGTATGGGACATCTTTCAGATAGCCTTCTCTAAGGCATCTATTCCATACCGCACGGCAAGCTCGCAGATAAATTCCGGCCGTGGTATCACTTATTTTTCCAATGATTTTACCATCCTTGTCTTTGATACCATTATGCATGCCTTCTTTCCACTTTTGTATCTCGGCTGCACTGATATTGAAACCAGTAATTGAATTCTCTCCCAAAATCTTTTTGAATGACTTCAAGGCACATTCATAACTTTCAGATGTGGTAAAACGAATACCGTTATCGTTCGTTTTTAGTTCATGGATGATAGTGTTCCAAATCTCAAAAAAGGAATTCTCTTTGGTGTTGTTTGTAATATCTGACTTACCAGTCATGACTGCTGAACGTACCATCTCAAATGTGAGGAATCCTCCTTTATTAAGATTTTCTAATAGGGTTTTGAACCTGGGGATGTATGTGTCCTTCCATTCTTTTTGAATGCGATAGTTCTCTGAATTACTTTTGGAAGCATTGCATATATCAGAGAATCGTTTTTCAGAATAAGAGCCTCCGACGGAGTGGTAGAAGATTTTACGATCTACAGTGAAACGAATAGCAAGAGGATACTCGTTTACATTTTTACGATTAGTACGAGTATCCAGAACTAAAGAAGCATTACAATTACGTTCTTTGATAATGGGTAAGGATTTTGTAAGTTGGGCCATTTGAAATAGCTTTTTGAATTAAACATCTTGTTAATTACGCGGCTATTTCGTAGATACAATGTCCCCAAATGCCACGTGAACCGCTATATGATAGCAGCCAAAGTGCAGCTAGGGGACAATCTTCGAGTCTATTATGTCGCTGTAGATGGTGCCGGGCCGGTGCTAATCGGTCACCACATAATAACTCTTATGTAAGTTTTAACATTGGCGCTGCCCTCAAATCGCGCGACTTACATTGACCACAACGAGCTTTCTTGTTTCTTCCGTGTACAAAGTTATGATATATTTTGCTTTCATTCAAAAATTCATGATACGAAACAAGACTCTATGATGATTTTTAACTTTCAGACTTAAACAAGTATGATTTTTCTTCATACTACAGTATTTGTTTACGCAGGCTATTTGCGTAAACAGAAAAGGATAAATTAGGGCGGTTTTGCAATGCCTTACTTATCGTGGTCTGGTGTTTTTCTGCGTAAACAATGCGTAAACAAACTAATTGAGTTAGGGGTATTTTTAGAGTTTCAATGAATAAGACAAAAATGTAAATAATTGAATGTCAGTATACTTTCGTTAAAATAAAAGCTCATGAAATTTCAATTTTTCCGACTCATAATCTGGAGGTCCCTGGTTCAAGCCCAGGCTGGTCCACAAACAAGAGGCTCATTCTTAATAGAATAGAGCCTCTTTTAATTTTTGGACTCCGCTATACAAGCCCGGTATTTGTGTAATAAAACAACCTTCATCATGAAATACGGAGTATCTCCAAATACACTGCTCATAACTGCCGGAACCATATGGTCATTGGCAGGAGTCAATATTCTGCGTATAGGCCTGACCTGCTGGATAGATGACAGACATTATTGGCTATTCAAAGTCTGCGAAGCCAGCCTGGTATTCCTTCTGTTCTTCGGCATTATTTTCCATAGGCTATACAAGAAACATACTCTCCGTATCTCACAGAAGAAAGGGAAGCACTGCCCCTTTTCCTTTTTCGACGTAAAAGGATGGATTGTCATGATAGGCATGATTGCAATGGGAATTGTAATACGTACCTACCACCTTCTGCCCGACTCCTTCATCGCAGTGTTCTATACCGGACTTTCTCTCGCGCTTCTCGGCACCGGGCTACGCTTCATCTGGTATTGGTGGAGGAACAGATAACTCCGGATTCACCGATTCCCATCCTATGCAGGCTCCGGCAAAGTGCTGACCGCCTCGCTCTTTATCCTTTCAGGCTTATTGCTATTCCCCGGCAATTTCCAAGCCATGCTGTGGCCCTTGGCCCTTATCCTCATCGGCATCTTCCTTCTCAGACATCACCATAGGAGAAACTGGACACACCAAAGGACAGTGCATCGCCGTGCCAAGATGGTACAACGGATGATGAACAAGAGAATGGGAGAGCAAGAGGAACATAGCACCCGGAGAAACCTACATAGACCTGGACTGCAGTTGGGGAGGAGTGGAACTGCACATACCCGCCGACTGGCAAGTACGCATAGAATGCAGTTGCTTTTGCGGCGGATGTGAAGACAAACGCTGGCAAGGCACACCTGCCAAACAAGCATTCCTTTCCGCCTCTTGTTCGGTATTCCTGCCTGGACAGCTATCCTTTTGTGGTATCATCTGCAGATTGTGGCAGACACTTCATTACAAACAGAAGATTTCACCGCCCCCGAGGTAGAAAAGGCCGCTCCCCTGCCACAAGAAGAAAGTATTGACCGGATCACGATAAAAGACGGCTCCCGGATTCACATCATCAAAGTGGAAGACCTATTATACATCCAGGCTTGTGGGGACTACGCAACCCTGGTGACATCCGACGGAGAGTACATCAAGGAACAGACCATGAAAAACTTCGAGACACATTTGCCAGCAGATAACTTTGTCCGCATCCACCGCTCGAGCATTGTCAACGTAACCCAGATATCACGAGTAGAACAGTATGGAAAAGAGACCTACCAAGTGACGTTAAAAAGTGGCGTCAAGCTACGGGTAAGCCTCTCCAGATACTGGTTACTGAAGGAACGGTTGGGCATATAAATGCCGCAACCAGTCCTTCAGAATACTTCCTGCAGAGGAAAAAGACAATTAATCTTAAAATACAGCGGAATATATAACTTTGTCCAAAGTTATTTGTTCCTTTATCTTGCTATGATGAAACATCTGTATTACATACTTATGTTTACCTTCCTCTGTCTGGGTTTGACTACCATCTCCCAGGAGGAACAGCCAGACTCACGGAATACTACCGGGAGTCCGGCGGGAATAGTTGTCGGAAGTCCGGCCTCCGAATGCTCCTTTACCGCCTACACACAGTGCGCATCGTACACAGCCACCCACCGTTCACTATTCAATGACGAAAATACCGACTGCTGGACCAACGAAGCGTTGTGTCCGAACAGCCTATACACACATAACCACGCCTCTCCGAAATTCCTGAAGATGAGAATTCTGAAACCAGCCGGGCAACTGGAGCATCTGCTTTCCAGCCATCTGTCTGCCGGAGAGAGCGCCAACCTTTCATTCAATCCCAATGCTCTCCGCTATTCCTGCGGATACTATATCTATGCACTGCTGCATATCCTGATTTAGACTTTATCGGACTTATTGCAAACCATTACCGGAGGTGTACTGCATGTACATCTTTCGCTTTTTTATTATCCATTTCATCACATTAATATCATAACTATGTCCGATTTATTCCTCCCCACCCTTGAGATGATGGGGCTCACTTTTGCAATCGGTTTCTTTGTGGCATTCATCATCAAACTGATAGCCAGCGCAGCCGATTCACTCGATTTCTACAGTTCCCACCAGCAGGAGTTACTCCGCCTGCGCCGCATAAAGAAGTTCCGCCAGAAGATGGAACTGATGCTACACACCCCCTCCATGCACGGAAACATCTTCGGCAACGACACGCGCGAAGACTACAGCCGGGGTGTGGACCGTGAAAACGAAAAGCCTCGAGGCTATTACCACGGAGTAAGCCACGGTGTCTCCAAAAGAAACCTGGTAGACTACTTCTACCCAGAAGATACCCTTATGATGTATCTGGAAGATGCCATCAGCCACCGTGACAACAAGAACAAGACTAAAAAGAACAACGACACCAAAAACAAAGACTAATTATGGAGAATATAGATTTTGCAACCTTGTTCCAAGGATTCGGAACAATGATGGAAAGCGGCTGGCTACTCTCCTCTGCCCGTGTATTTCTAATAGCCCTGGGCCTGCTGCTCATATACCTGGGATGGAAAGGCGTACTGGAGCCGATGGTCATGATTCCCATGGGACTGGGTATGGTCGCCATCAATTGCGGCACCCTTTTCATGCCCGACGGTACATTGGGGAATCTCTTTCTGGACCCGATGCTTTCGGATACGGACGACTTGATGAACACCATGCAGATAGACTTCCTGCAACCGGTCTACACCCTGACCTTCAGCAACGGATTGATTGCATGCTTCGTATTTATGGGTATCGGTACCCTGCTCGACGTGGGCTTCCTGCTACAGAAACCGTTTGCCAGCATATTCCTTGCCCTATGTGCCGAATTGGGAACTTTCCTGACTGTACCCATCGCATCTGCATTGGGACTGTCCTTGAAAGAAAGCGCTTCCGTAGCCATGGTAGGAGGTGCGGACGGACCGATGGTGCTTTTCACTTCCTTGGCCCTGGCCAAACATCTGTTTGTACCCATCACAGTAGTGGCCTATCTCTATCTGGGACTGACATATGGCGGTTACCCCTATCTGGTGAAGCTGCTGGTGCCGAAACGCCTGCGCGCCATCAAGATGACGAGCAAGAAGCCGCCCAAAAACTATGATGCCAAAGTAAAACTGGCTTTCTCGGCTATATTGTGTGCTGTACTGTGTTTTCTGTTCCCGGTTGCCTCACCGCTGTTCTTCTCCTTGTTCCTCGGAGTGGCAGTACGCGAGTCGGGGATGAAGCATATCTACGATTTTGTAAGCGGTCCGCTGTTGTATGGTTCTACTTTCATGCTCGGCCTGTTGTTGGGCGTACTTTGCGACGCACATCTGCTGCTCGACCCTAAAATTCTTAAATTGTTGGTATTGGGCATGGGCGCACTGTTGCTCTCCGGTATCGGCGGAATCATTGGAGGGTACATCATGTACTTCATCAAGCGGGGCAATTACAATCCGGTCATCGGAATTGCAGCCGTGAGCTGCGTGCCTACTACGGCGAAGGTTGCCCAGAAGATAGTAAGCAAGGACAACCCCAATTCCTTCATCTTGGGAGATGCCTTGGGGGCTAATATTTCAGGAGTAATCACTTCGGCCATCATTACGGGTATCTATATTACTATAATTCCCTATCTGTAGCCTGCGTAGTGGGTTTAGGTGACGGAAAGAGGTTGTGGCAATCACAATCTCTTTCTTTTTATGATACATGGGGCAAGCTGTTGCATTTCAGATAAAATCCTTTACCTTTGCCGGCAAACACATTTATCAAGATATCAGGATGAAGAAAGTATTTAAATTGGCCGGAGGATTCATGGTCGGGGCATGCATCGGCTTTGTAGGAATAATAGGTGTAAGAGTCCTGGTTTTAGGAGACTCGTTCGACGGTTTACACAGCAAGTTTGCCGAAACCGGCATGCTGGAGACAGTAGGAGTTTCCTTGTTAGCCATACTGATTCTGCTGTTCTCCATCTTCCTGCAAGTGCTTCTGCACGAAGGCGGGCATCTTGTCTGCGGACTGGCAACCGGCTACCGCTTCGTCTCCTTCCGCATCTTCAACCTTACCTTCATACGGAAAGACGGGAAATTATGCATCAAGCGTTTCAGCCTTGCCGGAACGGGAGGCCAATGCCTGCTTACCCCACCCGAAAGGCCTCTTGAAGATATCCCAACCACCTTGTACAACCTGGGTGGAGTGCTTGCCAACCTGCTGACCGCCATCCTTGCCTTCCTCCCCCTGCTGACCGTAGACGGGCTGCCTTACCTGCTGAAATTCTTCCTTCTGATGCTCTCTTTGATTGGCATTCTCCTTGCAGGGATGAACGGCATCCCCATGAAGATGGGCGGCATCGGCAATGATGCCGACAACATGCGCCTGCTTCTCAAGGACAGCAAGAGCAAGCAGGCACTGGTCACCCAACTGCGCATCAACGCACTGGTGCAAGAGGGCATGCGTCCTAAGGACATGCCTGCCGAATGGTTCAGCCAAACGGAAGACATCAACTACAAAGATGCCCTGCAGGTCACCATAGCCTTGATGAGCGCCTCGCGCCTGCTCGACTGCGAAGAATGGGAAGCCGCCTACAATGCATTTGAGAAAATAATGAGCCACCGGCACGAAGTCATCGGACTTTTGATAAAGGAAAACGCTTGCGAGCTGCTCTTCACCGCACTGGTGACAAAGAGGACCGCACGGGCAGAAGAATTATATACCGATGAGCTGGATACCTACATCCGGCAATATAAGGATGTGACGTCTTCCAAACAGCGGCTGCTCTGCGCCCTGGCACTCTACCGGGACAAGGACACAGCAAAGGCAAAGGAGATTTACGAAGCCACCTGCCAACGGAAAAACAAATACTTGATGCAGGGAGAAGTCAGTTCGGACATAGCTTTGATGAAATCAATCCTTACCGCCAAGAATGCCTTGTAAGATGGAACGATATTTCTTTTACTTGTTATATCTGCTGCTTGGCTGCTCACTATGCGGTTGTAGCAGAAAACAAGCGCCAAAGCAGACACAAGACCCGGATACGGAGACCACCATCCCGTACGCCGACACCATAGCGGCACCCGTCCCTCCGGCTCCGGCTAAAAGCCGGACAGCCCGCTACCTGGACTCCCTCGGTTTCGTCAACATCGCCGAAGCGGACAGCAGCATCGCCATCGACTTGATGTACACCCGTGCCGACAACTTCACCGGAACCCTATTGTACGAAGACCTGAAAGAAGCCTACCTGCACCCCGATGCCATGAAAAGCCTGAAGCGGGCACAACGCCTACTGAAAGAACAGTACCCCGGCTACAGCCTCATCGTCTACGACGCAGCGCGCCCCTTGTCCGTACAGCAGAAGATGTGGGACGTAGTGAAAGGAACCTCCAAATACATCTATGTCTCCAACCCCTCACGCGGCGGCGGCCTGCACAACTACGGGTTGGCAGTGGACATCAGCATACTCGACGATAAAGGAACCCCTCTGCCCATGGGCACCCCGGTAGACCATCTGGGCAGGGAAGCCCACATCACAGAAGAAGCCGTGCTCGTGGCACAAGGCAAGCTGACGGAACAAGAACGTGAAAACCGGCTGCTGCTCCGGCAGGTAATGAAAGAAGCCGGATTCCACCCGCTACCCAGTGAATGGTGGCACTTCAACCGCGTCAGCAGGCAGACGGCAAAGGAGCGATACCGGGTCATCCCTTAACTCTCACCCCCAGCTTGTCCGGAAACTTAAATTTGCTATCGCTTTGACGCGGATGACGCAGATGACGCGGATTTTTAATATTCTTAATCTGTATTATCAGCGTCATCTGTGTCTGAAAAATAATCAGACAGAAAGCTGCGAATTTATGCCCCACTTTGTCCTTTTTGAGATAACTTTGCATCAGAATAAATAAGCCAAGCCATGCCTTTATCCCAAGACACCCTCCGCTTCATCCGCGAGCATCGCCGCGACGACGTGCGCAGCCTTGCCTTGCAGGCACGCCGCTACCCTTCGGTAGACATGCCCGCCGCCATCACACAGATTTCCGGCTGGCAGATTGCCAAAGAGAAGATACCCGCATGGGCCGAGAACGAGCATATACTCTACCCCGCCCACCTTTCTCTGGAACAATGCTCCTCCCAAGCAACGGCACAGTATAAAGCGGAGATTATAACTAACCTGCTACATACAGAACAAGAACATCCCGCGCAGAACAGTACCCTCGCATCAGCCGGCACCTTTACCGACCTCACCGGAGGTTTCGGCATCGACTGCGCCTTTCTCTCCTCCCGCTTCGGGCATGCCACTTACGTCGAGCGCCAGGAAACCCTCTGCCAGATAGCCGCACACAACTTCCCTGTCCTCGGCCTGAACCACATCTCCGTCTGCCACGCAGACAGCGTCTGCCATCTGCAAGAGATGGAACCCGTGGACTGTATATTTATAGACCCTGCCCGCCGCGACGGACACGGCGGAAAGACCGTAGCCATCGGCGACTGCGAACCCGATATAGCCGCCCTCGAAGAACTGCTGCTACGCAAGGCAAGACACGTACTGGTAAAACTCTCCCCCATGCTCGACCTCACCCTTGCCCTGAACGATTTGAAGCATGTACGAGAGGCACACATCGTCTCCGTGGGCAACGAATGCAAGGAACTGCTGCTCTTGCTGGGACAAGGCGAAGGAGTGCCGGCAGACGACATCCCCATCCATTGCGTCAACTTCACCGGTGTACCGGCTCCCCAAGCCCTCGTCTTCACCCGCCGGCAGGAGAAGGAGCGTGCATGCCCCTACACCCCTCAACTGAAATCATACCTCTACGAACCGAATGCCTCCGTGCTGAAAGCCGGTGCATTCCGCAGCCTCTCCTCATTGTATAAGGTGGAAAAACTGCATCCCAACAGCCACCTCTACACCTCGGACCACTTCCTGCCGGACTTCCCCGGCCGCAAGTTCCGGATTACCTCCTCCTGCGGCTTCGGCAAGAAAGAAGTGAAAGAGATGCTGGCTGCCGAGAAAAAGGCGAACCTCACCGTGCGCAACTTCCCCGCCACCGTGGCCGAACTGCGCAAACGACTGAAATTGGCCGAAGGGGGAGGCACTTATCTCTTTGCCACTACTCTGGCAGACGAGAAGAAGGTACTTATCCGCTGCCAGGCTACGGGATAAGACACCAACCCCTATACCTTCCCCTGCACGAGATGTACATCTCATGTTGCTCGATATGTACATCTCATACAGTCCGAGATGCACATCTCGTGCATCTTTAGCATCAGTCTGCCAGATGACGGCAAAGGGAGATACCGCCGAAAGGGTACTACCTCCAAGAATTTATGTAACCTCATTGTAACTGAATCGTTATCTGTTCTTCAACGCTCCGCAATCTCCACGTAACGGCAACCCTCTACTTTTGCGGCAGATTATTAACAGATAATAACAAGTATGAAACAGATTTTGAGAGCATTCTTATTCTTACTCCTATTCACCGCCACCGTCAATACGGCCATTGCCGACGAAAAAGCAAATGTCACGAAACAAGGAACTGTACGTGGACGCATCATCGACGCCACTAAACAAACTCTCCCGGGCGCATCCATCTACATCGAGAAACTACACACTGGCGTGACGAGCGACGTCAACGGCTTCTACACTTTCTCTAACCTTGACCCGGGAACCTATACAGTAAAGGTGAGCTACGTGGGCTACTCTCCCGTAGAACTGAAAATCACCATCCCCGCAGGCCGTACACTGGAAAAAGACGTCGTACTGAACGAAGGCGTGGAGTTGCAGGAAGTGGTGGTAGGCGGCGCCTTCCAGGGACAGCGCCGTGCCATCAACTCACAGAAAAACAACATGGGGATTACGAATGTAGTCTCTGCCGACCAGGTAGGCAAGTTCCCCGACTCCAACATCGGTGACGCCCTTAAACGCATCTCCGGCATCAACGTGCAGTACGACCAAGGCGAGGCACGCTTCGGGCAAGTGCGGGGCACGAGTGCCGACCTCAGCTCCGTCACCATCAACGGCAACCGCGTTCCCTCTGCCGAAGGCGATACGCGCAACGTACAGCTCGACCTCATTCCGGCAGACATGATTCAGACCATCGAAGTGAACAAGGTAGTAACCGCCGATATGGACGGCGACGCCATCGGCGGCAGCATCAACCTCGTCACCAAGAACTCCCCCTACAAGCGTACCATTGCCGCCACCGCCGGAACCGGCTACAACTGGGTGAGCGAAAAGGCGCAACTGAACCTTGGCTTCACCTACGGCGACCGCTTCTTCAACGACAAACTCGGCTTGATTGTATCGGCCTCCTATCAGAACTCACCTTCCGGTTCCTACGACACCGAATTTGTATGGGAGCAGGATGACAACGGTAAGACGTACGTCAACGACTACCAAATCCGCCAATACTACGTCACCCGCGAACGCCAAAGCTACTCCGCCGCACTGGACTGGGACATCAATGCCAACCACAAACTCACCTTCAAAGGCATCTTCAACAACCGCAACGACTGGGAGAACCGCTACCGTACCACGCTGAAAGACCTTGACCCCGACGGCAACGCCACCGTACGCATACAGACCAAAGCCGGTACGCCGGACAACCGTAACGCCCGCCTGGAACGCCAGCGCACCATGGACTTTGCCCTCGGCGGCGAACACCTCTTCGGCGCCCTCTCCATGGACTGGCACGCCAGCTATGCCAAAGCCAGCGAAGAACGTCCCAACGAACGCTACATCGACTTCCAACTGAAGAAACAGAAGTTCGACATGGACCTGAGCGACGAACGCCAACCCTTTGCCAGCCCCAAAACAGGCTCTACCATGACATTGAACGATGAATTCAGCCTGAAAGAGCTGACGGAACAGCAGGAAGACATCAAGGAGCAGGACCTGAAGTTCTCCGCCAACTTCAAACTTCCCTTCAAGAACGGCAACAAGCTGAAGTTCGGCGCAAAGGTAGTGCGCAAGACCAAGGATAAAGAAGTGGACTTCTACGAATACTCTCCTCTGGACGAGGATGCCTTCATGACGAACAGCCTGGCAAATACAGTGGACCAGACCAACAAGAACTTCATGCCCAACAACAAATATCAGGCAGGTATCTACGCCAGCAAGGAATACACCGGCTCTTTAGACTTGAACAACGCTTCCCTCTTTGAGAAAGAGCAGGTGCAGGAAGAACTTGCCGGAAACTTCAACGCCCGCGAAACCGTGACTTCCGGCTACCTCCGCTTCGACCAAAAACTGACAAAAGACGTGGAACTGATGACCGGACTTCGCATAGAGAACACCAACCTTGCCTATACGGGACGCACCTACGATGCCGACGAAGACCTCACCAGCAAGACCGACCGTCAGCGCAACAGCTACATCAACTTCCTGCCGTCGCTGCTCGTAAAGTGGAATGTAAACGATGACTTCAAAGTGCGCGGTTCGTTTACCCAAACCTTGTCACGCCCCAAATACTCGGCCCTCGTGCCCAGTGTGAACATCAAACGTTCCGACAACGAAATCACCATCGGAAACCCGGAGCTGAAACCTACCGTCTCCTACAACTTCGACTTGAGTGCCGACTACTACTTCCGCAGCATCGGTCTGATAAGCGCCGGCATCTTCTACAAGAAGATAGACGACTTCATCGTAGACCAGGTGAGCACCAACTACGAATACCAGGGTAACACCTACACCCGCTTCACCCAACCCAAGAATGCGGGCAACGCCAACCTGGTAGGGGTAGAGTTATCCTACCAGCGCGACTTCAGCTTCATTGCTCCCGCTCTGAAATGTGTAGGTTTCTACGGAACGTACACCTACACCCACTCCCGTGTGGAAGACTTCAACTTCGAAGGCCGCGAGAATGAGAAAGACTTGAGCATGCCAGGCTCTCCGGAGCATACCGCAAATGCTTCCCTATACTTTGAGAAAGGCGGTCTGAATCTGCGCCTGAGCTATAACTTCGCTTCCGACTTCATCGACGAAATGGGAGAAAGCACCTTCTACGACCGCTACTATGACAAGGTGAACTATATGGACGTAAACGCCAGCTATACCTTCGGAAAGAAGTTCAAGACTACCTTCTACGCCGAAGCCAACAACCTGCTGAACCAGCCGCTACGCTACTACCAGGGCACAAAAGACCGTACCATGCAGGCAGAATACTACGGCGTGAAAGTGAATGCGGGAGTGAAGATTAATTTTTAAACAGCGAATTCTATCTCAACAAGTTATCAACATTAACTACTCAACAATTTAATAATGACAATGAAGAAAATATTCCTTTTACTGTTTATTGCCCTACTCGGCAACGCAGCCATTGCCCAAATCACCGATTACTCCATCTTCGACAAGAAGTTCAACTTCTACGTAGCCAACGACCTCGGCCGTAACGGCTACTACGACCAAAAGCCCATCGCCGAACTGATGGGACAAATGGCAGAAGAAGTAGGCCCCGAATTCGTTCTTGCCACCGGCGATGTACACCACTTTGAAGGCGTACGTAGCGTGAACGACCCGCTTTGGATGACCAACTACGAACTTATTTACAGCCACCCGGAGCTGATGATAGACTGGTTCCCCCTGCTGGGCAACCACGAATACCGCGGCAATACGCAGGCTGTGCTCGACTACAGTAATATCAGCCGCCGCTGGACCATGCCCGCCCGTTATTATACCAAGACGTTCGAGGACAACGGCGCTACCATCCGCATCCTTTGGGTAGACACCGCCCCGATGATTGACAAATACCGCAACGAAAGCGAGACCTATCCCGATGCCTGCAAGCAGGATTACCAGCAACAACTTTCCTGGATAGATTCCGTACTGACTACCGCCAAAGAGGACTGGGTTATCGTTGCCGGACACCATCCCATCTATGCCGAAACCCCGAAGGACGAGAGCGAACGCGCGGATATGCAGGCACGTCTCGATCCCATCCTGCGCAAGCACAAGGTGGATATGTACATCTGCGGGCACATCCACAACTTCCAGCACGTACGCGTGGCAGGCAGCGACATCGACTATATCACCAATTCTGCCGGTTCGCTCGCCCGCAAGGTGAAGCCCATCGAAGGGACCGTATTCTGCAGCCCCGAACCGGGTTTCTCCATTGTATCGGCCAGCAAAAAGACACTGGAACTGCGCATGATTGACAAGAAAGGGAATGTATTGCACACGGTGACGCGCAGCAAATAATCCAAGCCGGCACGCAAGCAGGCGCATTCCCCCGAAGCCCTGCCGAACAACCACTTTCCTCCCACGAAGCAAAAGACCATGTTTCGTAGGAGGATTTTTCCATCTCATACGACAAAAACAAAGCCTATCCGCAGGAATACAAGAAAAAGCCCTATATTTGCATTTGTCAATACATAACTATGATGAAGAAGATACACTTCCTGCTACTAATCAGCCTGCTACTTGCCGCTTGCAGTGATGACGACAAAGAGAAACAACCCGCTTTTGTGACCAATATCACCATATCCGATGCCGGAAAGACCTTCAATCCCGGTGATGCCGTGACCGTCAAAGCCGACGGCTTGCAGAGCGGCGACCAAATCATATTGGACATCTACTGGCCGATAGCCGACAATCCTCTCTTTCCCGAAGGGTATTCACGCTACACACGCGCCGTTACCACGGAGCAAACCACCAACAGCATTACTTTCCTTGCCCCCGGACACTGGCCCGCCTCACGGGTAGAAATGTTCCTGGAACGGGCAGGACAGCTTCAGCCTCTCGGCCAGATTTCGGTAGCCGACGGACAATCCCCCGAAGAACCATATCTCTACGGTATCACCAACTCCCACGCCATTTACACACCGACCGTTCCCCGCGGCATCACCCGTATCGACCTGGTAACACAAGAAATATCGGAAGTAATCCAGTTCCATGACGACGAAGATTTCCACCTTGCCGCCAACATCCCCGGCACCAACATCCTCTGCGGGATACGGGAGAAAGACGGCAGTAGTTTCATCGACGGATACGACCTCTGCATGCACTATTGGTGTAACCCGGTAGAACGTAACGCAATTACCATCTGCTCGGACTTCAACAACACTGTTTCCCTGGAAATGGCCGGAGATAAGCTCCTCACCTACTGTAGCATCTCTTATCCGGTATATACCCGGTTGAATATGCCACCGATACATACTCCCGAAATACCATTACCGGATGGACTGAAGCCCGAATCCCTCTCACGCTATCCGGGCGTGATAGCCGACGCCCACATGCTGCTCTCGGCCAACAACGGCGACGGCACCTTCTCGCCCGTCGTGATAGACATCGCCAAAGAAAAGATGCACTGCTACGACCCCATCAAAGCCGAAGCCTTGATACCTTTCCGGATTATGGAACCATCCCCCGAAAACCCAAACAGCCTGCAATGCAAAGGAGGCTATATCGTTTCCCGTGCCAATGGTGGAGATACGCAATTCTGCTTATGGGATACTACTGCCGGAAACTTGAAAGAGCCTTTCGCCACCTACCCCAACGCCGTACGCTCCGCTGCCATGTACTACTCCAAGGACGGGCAGACAAGGAAACTCTACGTGCAGTTTGCAGGCTATCGTGAAGGCGACTTCATCGAAACTTATGATTTCCAGACAAAGGAATGGAGGATGTTTATGTTCTACGTACCGTTTGCAGAGATTTTACTGGCACGATAACCGGCTCCCTTACTGCTTTTTCTCCCGTAAGTCATCCTTGGGTATGGTCGTCTCACTGCCGTCACGCGTAGCTATGTAGTGAGGAGACATGATTTCGATGCCTGCTTCGTTGAAGGCATCCTGGATATTCTGATGCAAATCAGAGTAAATCTGGCTAAGGCTGTTGGCATCCCTGATATAGGCATTCACTTGATAAACCGGATAATAATCCTGAAGGGAAGTCTCCAATACAAACGGACGGGGATCATCTATCACTCCAGGAGTATTCAATGCAGCCTCTATCAACAGCTGATGTGTCTTCCGCCACGGAACATCGTAGCCAATACTGACCTCCGAATGGATAATCAATCCATACTCACGGGCAGACTGGCTGTAATTGACCGTATGGGAAGACATGATGAAAGAGTTCGGAATGGTCACCACCTCATTCTTCGGAGTACGGATGCGGGTGACGAGCGGTGTTTTCTCAATGATGTTGCCCGTAGTATCGTTCAGCTTGATGCGGTCACCCAGCTTGAAAGGCCGCATGTAGGTTATGACCAGTCCTGCAATGATATTGCCGATAACCGTACTGGAACCGAGCGAAACAATCAAGCCGACAAACACGGAGATTCCCTGGAAGACTCCCGACTTGGAACCCGGCAGATAAGGGTAAATCATGGCAATCATAAACGCATAAAGCAAGAAGCGCACAATATGATAGGTAGGAATGGCCCAATCCGGATAGAAGCCGTTTATCTTCAGCCGTTCAGCCTGCACCTCATTGGCAAGATAACGCACCAGTCTGACCAGATACTTCACCGCATAGCATATCACAAAGATAGTGAACAGATTGGGTATATAGTCGGCTATTCCATTCAAGATGACCTTTATAGGATTCCAGATGTAGGAGAATAATGTATAAGCCAAGCTCTTGGTCTGAGGGAAAATGGAGAATAATAACGGAACCGTCAGCAGCAACTGCAACAGCATGACTACATAACGCACCAGGTTGGCAACAAACACCAGCAGGTTGACCTGCTTCTGCGTATCCAGCAATTCATAATCCTGAATAGAGATCGGTTTCAGCTTGGTATCCTTCAGCTTCTGAATGCGTAGTTTGAGTTTTCTGAACAGTCAGTTGGTAAACTTGAACAAGAAGAACTGTCCCACAAGCACCAGGATAAAGTACAAGATACGCTTACCCAACTGCCACAAGCTATGCTCCTTCTGCATGGCTTTCAGTTTGTCCACCACGACATGCCTCTTGCTGGCGGCCAGCTGGTCGCGGGTACAGTTTTCCCACAAAGCATCCTGATCGGTAAAGGAAATGATGACCTTTTCGCCATACATCAAGTCTGTAACAATATCCGTACTCTCTAAATAAACAGAGTCCGGACGCAGATTGAAACGCGTGCCCAATGCTTCGATGACGTTGCTTACATCTTTGGCTCGCTGTTGGGGCGTATGCCCTCCACGCTTGGCATACAGATAGAACAAAGTGTCCTTCTCCACCACCACCGGAATACCCGGTGTCACCGTCCGCAACGAATCAATGCGTTGTTTCTGCAATGCCAGCTTCACCGAATCGGCCGCATAGCCCGCCAACTTCATCTGCTCCATTTCCATCCGCAGGTTCGCCTCATTCAGCCGGGCTGTTTCCAACTCCTGCCGGACAAGCGACAACTGAATCGAATCGGAGTCAGTCCTTGCCACTGTGACACTCCCCACACTATCCTCACCTAAAACACTGAGCACTTTATCTACCAACTGAGCTGACACTCCGTCCGCCAGCATCAACAGCCAACAAAGACAGAAAGCACGGATAACCTTCATATATAAACTTCTTGATTTGATTCTTTGCAAATATACCCAATAAATGCTTCAAACATACGGAATGTTTTTAACTTCCTACTCTAATCGACATAACTTTTTCATGCAAACATGAAAGTTCTGTATCCGGTTTGCACTATCTTTGTACTCAAAATTGACATACCTATGGATATATTGTTTCTTGTCGGAGGACTGCTCCTCATTCTTCTGGGTGCCAATGGCTTGACAGACGGTGCCGCATCCGTTGCCAAACGTTTCCATATACCGTCCATCGTCATCGGGCTTACCATTGTTGCCTTCGGCACTTCCGCACCGGAACTCACCGTCAGCATATCCTCTGCTCTCAAAGGCAGTGCAGACATTGCCATTGGCAATGTGGTGGGAAGCAATACGTTCAATACCCTGATGATTGTGGGTTGTACGGCCCTTTTTGCCCCGATAGCCATTACCCGTAACACACTGAAACGCGAAATCCCCCTTTGCATCCTTTCATCCTTCGCCCTGCTGATTTGTGCCAACGACGTCTTACTGGACAGCAGTGGGGAGAACATACTCAGCATCACCGACGGCCTATTGCTGCTATGCTTCTTTACCATTTTCCTGAGTTATACTTTTGCCATTGCAAAAAGGGATGGAAGTATGAAGGAACCGGAAAAGGAGCACTTACAGGAAGAAGACGAAATCAGGCTGTTACCCGCGTGGAAGTCCGCCCTATACATTCTCGGCGGACTTGCCGGCCTCATCATCGGAGGTAATTTCTTTGTAGACGGTGCCAGCGGCATAGCCCGCGGATTGGGTGTCAGCGAATCCATCATCGGTCTGACGCTCGTAGCAGGCGGCACTTCACTGCCCGAACTCGCCACCTCCATCGTAGCCGCCTTGAAGAAAAACCCCGAAATAGCCATCGGAAACGTCATCGGAAGTAATCTCTTCAATATATTCTTCGTACTGGGTTGTTCGGCCTCCATCACTCCACTGCGTCTGACGGGCATCACCAATTTCGATTTGTGGGTACTCGTAGGGTCCAGCATCCTGCTTTGGCTGTTCGGTATCTTTTTCGGGAAACGCATCATCACCCGGGTGGAAGGAAGCATTCTGATTCTCTGCTACATTGCCTACACAGCGGTACTAATATACAACCTCTAACAGCAAATTTACAAACACCCTATGCGGTATTTTAAAGATTATCACGTATTTTTAAATAAGGCAAGCTGTACCTCGGCATAAAAAATAAGCAAGCTTATTTTGTTCTGCTCTCAGTTTGCATTACCTTTGTGGTCTCAATATTGAACAACTATGGCAATTACAATCAAGAAAGTAACCACAAGACGGGAACTGGAGCGCTTTATCCGTTTCAACTACCTGCTATACAAAAACAACCCTTATTCCGTCCCCGACCTTTTCGATGACATGCTCAACACCTTCAACAAGAAGAAAAACGCTGCATTCGAATTTTGTGAAGCCGACTATTTCCTGGCTTATCGGGAAGGTAAAATCGTAGGACGTGTAGCTGCCATCATCAACCACAAGGCAAACCAAACCTGGAACAAAAAGGAAGTCCGCTTCGGCTGGATAGACTTCATCGATGATGCGGAAGTCTCCGATGCCCTGATTCGCACCGTGGAAGAATGGGGAAAAGAACGGGGAATGACACATATACAAGGCCCGCTGGGATTCACAGATTTCGATGCCGAAGGTATGCTCATCGAAGGATTCGACCAGCTCAGCACCATGGCCACCATTTATAACTATCCCTACTATCCGCAACATCTGGAACGCATGGGCTTTGAGAAGGATGCCGATTGGGTGGAATACAAAATCTACATTCCCGACGCCATACCCGACAAGCACAAGCGCATCTCCGACCTCATCCAGCGCAAGTATAACCTCAAGGTAAAGAAATACACATCTGCCAAGAAGATTGCCCAAGACTACGGTCAGGCCATCTTCGAACTGATGAACGAAGCCTATCAGCCACTCTATGGCTATTCTGCACTGAGCCAACGGCAGATTGACCAATACGTCAAGATGTACCTGCCCATCCTCGACCTACGCATGGTGACATTGATTACCGATGCCGATGACCAGCTGCTTGCCGTAGGCATTTCCATGCCGTCACTCGCCGAAGCGTTGCAAAAAGCCCACGGGCGCCTGCTTCCTATGGGTTGGTATCACCTGGCCAAGACCATCTTCTTGAAGAAATATCCCAAGATGCTCGATTTGCTGCTGGTTGCCGTGAAACCGGAGTATCAGAACAAGGGGGTAAATGCATTGTTGTTCTCCGACCTTATCCCCGTCTATCAGCAACTTGGTTTCGAGTATGCCGAGAGTAATCCGGAGCTGGAGCTGAACGGCAAGGTGCAAGCGCAGTGGGAGTACTTCAAGACGGAACAGCATAAACGGAGAAGATGCTTTGTGAAAGGAATAAAATAAACACCTAACGGAATAGCAAATTTGAGTAAAGCGTAGCGAACAGACT